>Ga0247727_10002059_pt1 | contig 46540 bp, 44 predicted proteins | sample WisWelCaveWW1625_FD_202498 | JGI IMG/M metagenome (GOLD analysis project Ga0247727, IMG submission 202498) | Biofilm microbial communities from Wishing Well Cave, Virginia, United States - WW16-25 | ecosystem: Environmental > Aquatic > Deep subsurface > Groundwater > Cave microbial mat | place...
ATGACAAATCAATATGACAAATCAATATGACAAAAATCAATATGACAAATCAATATGACAAATCAATATGACAAATCAATATGACAAATCAATATGACAAATCAATATGACAAATCAATATGACAAAATGGATTAGCATTAAAAAAATCAAATAGAAAATATATGTTTATAGTAAAAGGACAATAGATTAATATTAAAAAATATAAAATATGATAGATTTTAATATAATTTATAAAAAAAATTATAAAATATAATAAAGAAGATTAAAAATCTGGAAAAATAACATTAAAATTGGTTTCTTGAATTGTTTTAAAAAATTTAATTAAGAAATAGATTGAGCTAATTAAAAATAAAGTATTTATAACTACAAATTTTTTAGAATCATATTTAAAAATATAAGATGATATAACATAGCTATATAATAAAGTAAATATAATAACAATTAAATATAAATTAATAAGTTCCATATATATTTTAATAATATTATTTTATTTAGCACCATATTGTTCAATTATTTTTTTTTTAGTATTATCTTTTGAGGTTAAAGATTGTTTTTTAGTTGATTTAATATATTCACTATGAGTTGGTTTATTTTCTTTATCAGATGAAGATGATTTACTAATTGAATCAGAGCTTGAAGATTTATTTTTTTTGATATTAATTGTGTTCATAGATATAATATTTTCTTTATTATCATCTCGAAGATGACTACCACCAACAATTTTAGCATCTTGATTTAAAATATTTTCATTTAATTGATAAGAAGATAATTCATCAAGAAAATTTTTTACATCAATATATTCATAAATAGTTAAATTAATAGAATCTTTAATATTTTTTGTTAAATCATTTAAAAAATTTTGTGTATAATCTATATTTATACAATATTTAGAAAATATCGTATTAATATATTTAAACATATATCTACTAACAATAATTATAATTTTATGTAAAAAAACATTAAGTTTAAAGTTACTATTTAAATTAATTATTTTATTTTTAATTTCCTTTGTATTATTGTTATAATAAATAATATAATTGATAATAATAATAGATTTAATTAAATCAGTTAAATTATCAGAACTTTTATATTTTGAAGAAATAAAGGAAGATAATTCAGAAAGTTGTTTATCATTATAAGTAGGAATTTTTTCAATTTCAGATTTTAGAATTTCTTGTTTTTTATTAACTGATTGAATTAAATTATTAAAATAATTTAAAAGCGGAAAAGTTAAAGAAAGTTCTAATCTTTTTATTAATTCATAATTTATATATGTGTAATTATTCATATATAAACTGTATACATATTTTATATTTTTAAGATGAAAAGGTAGCCAATAAATTAGACTGAGGTTCAGACATACCTTTAAGATGTAAATTTTCACTTTCATAATTACCAAATCTATTTGCAATATTTTCAATATCAGTTGGAGATGTACATAAGCAACCAGCACCAGCAAAATCTCCAGATTTAGCATCTTTTTCATGTCCCATACAATTTAAATTATTAAATCTCATATCAACATCAGGAGTAAAAGCAGAAGGTTCAAAAGGAGTTGGAGCACAACATGATTTACTACAAGGTAAATGATCTATTTTAGAACCAGTCATATTATTAAAATTATCATAAGGTGTACTTAATTCAGTAAATTTTTCAGGGTTACTAAAATATAAATAAATACCAAGAATTGCAATAAGAACTATTGCACTATAAACTAATATTGTTTCATTTGATGAAAAAGTTGAATCCATAATTATATAATAAGCTTGGAATTTAAAATATAATTAATTTTTCGGTATATAATCTAAATACATAGGATTATGATAATAGTGTAATTCTTTTTTATTTTTCATAACAGTATTATTTTTATTATTTAATAAAGAATATTTTAAAAATATATTTTTATGACATTTTCTTAACAATATAATTGGAAATATAATATTAAAAAATATTTTACAATCAATTAAAAACCATAAATGATCAATATAAATATATTTATCATAAGTATCACCAATTGAAATATATTTAATAATATTTAAATCATAATCTATATAATTTTCATAAAGCATGGGTATTAATATATACTGTTTAGAAAATACAATATTTTCTAAAAAAAAATATGAATTTTTATTATTAATAAGATTTTTAAACATATAATTGATATTTGAATTATTAAATATGGTAATTAATTCATAAAATTTATTTATTTTTATATCATGTTGAAGAATATCTTTAAAAATTAAATTATTATTAATATGCTTCATAAATATAGAATTATCATCTATGTATGAAAAATGATATATTGATATAAATTTTACAATTTTTTTAAGAATAATATATTCATGATTCATAATTATTATAAAAGGATTTTGTTTTTTAATTTTAATAAAATTTAGAAAATGAAGATTATCATAATTTTCAAAATAATGTGTATAATATAAGACAACTTCATCTTCATCATAAAGTATTATAGGTTTATCAAACTTAAGATTAATTAATTTATAATTATTATTTTTGGCAATTAATTTTATGATTGTTTTTTTTCCAATTCCATTTTTACCAATAATAACAAGATTATTATAATTAATATTAAACAAAGATTTAATTAATTTACTTAAATTATTATAATTATTTTTATTATATGAAAACAAATCATTCATAAATAAAGTATATAACATTTAAATTTCAATTTTTATATTATTAAAAATTAAAATATTATTTAATAATATATTATGTCTAAAGAAGTTGAACGTCACAAAAAAATTCAAAATTATGCTAATATGTTTTTAATGAAATATCCTAATGAACCAATTAGTGAAATAATAGACAAATTAAAAAAGGAACGTAATGAACACAATATTGATGATGAAACATATTATTTAATTTTAAAAAATATAAGTTATAGTTATGATTTACCAGAACGACAAAAAGAAGAAAAAACATCTGTTTTTTTAAATAGATTAGGTAAAATATTAGGACCAAACTTTAATAATACAGAATTTATACCAAAAATAACATCATCAGATAGTTTAAATATATCAAAATTAAAAAAATATGCTGGAGATACAAAATTTTTAGCAACATTATACAAAGAAACAAAAATGTATAATAATCTTAATAATATGTATGCATTATCTGGTATATATGATCCAAAAACAGATAATATTGAAACGTATGTACATCCAATTTTAGCAGCATTATTTTTACCAAAAATAAAAATGTTAGAAAATAAAATGTTAATTGCGCAATTAGCAAATTTATTTGTAAAAAGAATGAACAAATCACCAATGAATAAATATATAAAAGAAGAAGTAGAATTATTTAATGATTTGATACAAGCTCGAGTTGATGTAGTATGTGGAAATTCAAACTCACCAATAGATGATTTTAGTTTAAGATCAGAAATACAAAATTTATTATGCCAAAATGTAATGAAGCTACGAAATGGAAAATATTATGGAGATTTAGCAGAAGAATTTATAAATAAATTAACAAATTGCGCCATACATAAAGGATGGAATATGGGAAGTTTAAGTGATGTAGATTTGATAAGTAAATTACTAGAAGTATTTTCAATTGAGCCAATATTAGTTAAACAAATGCCAATAAATCAAATGTCATATAGAAATTTAAATATGGAAGATGCTTTAGATAAATATAATCAGCCAGTAATATCAAGAAGAAATATATTACATTTAAGGTTATCAAAAAAGAGCGAAAATGAAACAATTAGTATAAGCAATGCATTTAAAAAGAAAAGAACAATTACAGTAGGACCGCCAGTAGGAACAAATGTTGAACAATTATTATCTCAACAAAACATTGATGTTTATGAAGAAGTAATACATATACAGGGATTATTAATAGTTACAATAGATCGAAATATGAGTACTATAAAATTAAAAAATTATCTTGATAAATATGAACAATATAAACCAAGAGATTATCCAGATTATTATGAAGGAATGAGTGAAATTAATAATACACCAGTAGAATTTGAGGATTCATATAAAAATGGAGATCTTAAATTAAGATCAGTAATTACAAATACAGTATTTGATACATCACAACTAGGAGTAGAAGAAAAAAGCAAAAATAATCCAATATATAGGCAAGGAACATATGTATTTATTCTAGATTACCCTAATACTGTAGGAAATCCTAATGTATATATATATGATCCAGCAAATGCAAAAACAGTACATGATAGTACAGGAATGTTAAAAGTAATACAACCACCAGCAGGAAAATTTCCAGGTGGGTATGAAGAATTTAAACAAATTGTGAGACAATTTGGAACTGTATTTGTATATGCAAGTAATGAATTACAAAGTAGTAATTTAGATTTTGCAGAACTAAACATGTAAAATCATATATGAAAGAAAAGAATAATAAAAAATTTAAATTTTAAAAATTTAAATTTTTAAAGAGTATAATAATTATTATACATAACTTTTTTACCTTTATTTGAAGTAAATGATGGTAAATCAATAGGTAAAATATTTGAATGAAAACCAGTATCATTATCTTTTATAACTTTAGTTTGTAAATATATAACATATTGTTTAAGTTCAACAATAATAGAAGGAGCAATTTTTTCAATTAAAATTTTATTTAATCTATCTACTTGTTTATCAACATTATTTGGTATATCGTAAGAATAATTTAGATGAAAAAAAGTCATAACTTGTTTAAGTGTTAATGCATTTTGTTTAGGAATTAAAAATTTTTTATTTGATAAAATAAATACATAATATATTAATTGTTGTTGTAATTTTTCAATATTTTTATTACTAAAAAATGTATTATAAACTAAATTTTCTTGTGCATTTTCATAACTTGGATTTAATTTATAATATCCATTTGGATGATTTTCTATAAATAAATTAGGTAATTGTGTAATTTTATTCATATAATATTATAATATTAAAAAAATTTATCCAATAGTTTCAAATCATTTTCATTAAAAATTTTATAAGTAATTTTATTATTAAAAATTTTTATATAATCATTTAAAATAACTATTTTAAATCCATTATTTAATGACAATAAATCATCAGATAATGTTATATTTTTAAATTTAAATAATATTGTTAAGTCTTTCTTTAATTTATGATTTTTTAATTTATTAAAATTATTATCATTATCATTTTTTAAAATAGAATTTACATTATATAATAAATTATTTAATTTTAAACAAACATCATCATTATATTTATACAATTCTAATTTTAAATCTAGTAAATCTAAATTTATATTTTGTTCCATCTTTTTATATTTATCAATGATTTTAGATATTTGTTTAATAGAACTATTAAATTCTTGAAACATAGATAATATTTTTTTTTCCAAAGATATTGTAAAATCCACAGTTTTTGAAAATGATACATTTGATATAGAATATAAAATTTTTAATGCAATATTTAATTTTTGTATATTTTCAATAAAATGTGAAATGAAAATTACAAAATAGTATTGAGAATTATGTGAAAAAATATCAATATCAAATTCAGGATGTTTTGTAATATTAGAATAATTTGAAATAAAAATACCATAATTTATATTTGTATGTTTCATATCAAAATATAATTTTTCTATTTGTTCACATGAAACAATTTGTGAATAAGTTTTAATTTCTAACAATATTTTAATATTATTATAGTCTAATTCAAAATCTCCATTATGTGGAATTTTAGAAGTATTTTTATAAATAACATTTTTAAATTTATTTTTTAAAATTTCTTCAATAGATTGTTCACCAACAATTCCTTTATTTTGACCAAAAAATTTAGAATCAATCTTACAAATATTATTATTTAATATATTAAATAAATTTTCATTTTGTATTGATAATATTTTTAAAGATGAATCAATATTAGTATTATATGTAATATTATAACCAATGTCTATTAATCTTAAAAGTTCTTCATTAATGTTTTTAACATCTTTTAATTTTGAATATTTATTAAAATCAATATTTAATTTATACATATATAAATTAAATATTAAAAAATTATTCAATTTTTTTATAATAGATCAATATAATTTAGAATATTCTGTTAAAAATTCATGTAAATCATTTTTCCATAAAGTTAGTAAAGACTTTTTATTTAGATCATCATATTTATTATTACATTCATCACATTCTTTTTGTAATTCATCTATTTTTTCTTTTGTTAATGAACGTATATGCATATGTAATAAATAATCATAAGGATCATCACTAGAACCAAGTTTATCAAGTTTATAATTTTCTAATATTTCATAAACATCCTTATTATTTCTATTATTAATATTAATTTTTTTATTAATTATACCTAGAATGTATTTAATTTTATTAGTAAGTAAAATTGATTGATCATGTAAATATTTTAATAAATATTTTTTACGTAAATCATAATAATGTAAACGAATATCATAAAATTTTTTGATAATATCATTAACATTTTGATATTTAACAAGTTTTAAAGTATCATCATAACAATACATATTTGTTGTTTTATAAGAAGATTTTAAATAAAACATTTTAATAATTTCATCATTTGTCAGTTTATTAATTAAATTAATTTTAAAATTAATAGTAATATCAGTATAATGTTCAGAATAAGATTTAATTATTTTATTTTCACGATATTTCATTAATAAATTTTTAAAATCATTAGTCCATGAACCAATTGGCAATTCAGTAATTTCCAAAATATTATTAAACATATTATATTTATATGTGCCAATATAATGAGTATTGGTAACTTCACCAGTAAAATTTCTATAATATGGATAAATATCAATTAATTTTTTATTATCCATTAAATTATAAATATTTTTAATAATATCTTTTGGATTATAACATTCAATACTAGTAGAATAACCTGTACCTATACCTTTAGCTCCATTAACTAAGATCATTGGAAAAATAGGAACAAAAAATTCAGGTTCAATATATTGAGATTCATCTTCACTTTTTAAATAATTTAAAATTTTTAGATCTTCTTTTCTAAATATTTTATAAGTAATTTTAGACAAATGTGAAAAAATATAACGAGAAGAAGCAGAATCTGTTCCACCAGCCAATCTAGTACCAAAAGCACCTTCAGGATAGAGTAAATTAATATTATTAGAACCAATAAAATTTTGAGCTAAACCAATAATTGCTTTTGATAAACTTTCTTCACCATGATGATAATCAGTATTAAATGCAACTAAGCCAGTTAATTGAGCTACTTTTATTTCACCTACAATATTTTTTTGAAAACAAGTATGTAAAATTTTTCGTTGCGATGGTTTTAATCCATCTATTACTGATGGTATAGATCTTAAATTATCATAATTTGAAAAATGTATTAATTCTTTATCAATAAATTCAGAATATGTTATATTTTTATTATCATAATTTAAAAACATATGTTTATCATATTTTTGTAACCATGATTTTCTTGAATCTGCTAAATTTTTATTAAAAGCTAAATTTAAAGAGAATTCGGATTTATCATCCCAAATATAATTAATTAATTTTTGTTCAATATCTTTAAAATATTCTTTTGCATCATTTGATGTAGAAGTACCTAATCCTTTGTAATATTTTAATGTAAATTTATTTATATCATTACATGTTTTCCATTTTTCAAATTCACCAACATTATAAAACCATTTTGATGTTTTAGATTTTTTAGAAGTTATTTTTAAAATTGGAGTATTTAAACAATGAATAAAATTATTTTTAATAATTATATTTGGACAAAAATAATGTATAAAATTCATAATTAAACCTTTAATATGTGCACCATCAACATCTTGATCTGTTAAAATAATTATACCACCATATCGCAATCCTGTTGTATCAGCCATACCTTGTTTTAATCCTAATATTTGTTTCAAATTAACAATTTCTAAATTTGCATTAATTTTAGATGGTAATGTATCACGAACATTAATTAATTTACCTCTAATTGGAAATACACCATAATAATCTCTACCAATAACAGACAAACCACTAACAGCTAATGTTTTAGCAGAATCTCCTTCAACAATAAATAATCGGCAATTCATAGAATATCTACCACCAGCATATTCAGCATCATCTAATTTTTCAATATTAATATGTAAAGTTTTTTTACCATCTGATTTTTTTAATAAAGTTAAATTTTGAATTTGTTCATAATTATTAATCATATTTAATAAACCTTGATTTAAAATAGATTTTATAAATTGTGGAGTTAATTCACATTTTGAACCAAATTGTGAATTAGGAATTTTCAATTGTTCTTTTGTTTGACTATTAAATTCTGGATTTTCAATAATAGCATCAACAAATAATGTAATATTTGATTTAATCATCTCATTAGTTAATTTAAAATCTTTTTTCTTTAATTGTAAATTTATTTGTTTAAAAATCATATTTTGTATATAATCTACATGTGTTCCATTACTATAAGTTGCCATTGAATTTACAAAAGAAATTTGATTACCATCATGTTCAGTATAAACAATACCAATTCTCCATCTATCATTAAATTCTTGATATACAAATGGTTTATTAAAAAACATTTTTATATAATCTTCAAAACAAGAACATAGTAATTCTTCATTTTGAAAATATATTTTTAATTTTTTTCTTGATGTTGCCAATACATCATAACATCGTTTTTTGAATAAATTTATCATATCATCTGAAAGATTTTTTATTTTAAATTTTTTATAATCTGGTATAAAAGTTATTTTTGTATAATCTGATTCTTTATAATCTTCAATTATTGCAGTTTCTTTTGAAAAATTGTAAAATTTTTGTATATATTTCTTTTTATTACAAACACAATCTATTTGAAATAATGTAGAAAATATATTTGTTAATTTTGCACCATATCCATTTTTTCCACCAGTTATTCGTTTTTCAGTTTTATCATAATTACTTGATGTTAATAAATGTCCAAATATTAATTCAGGTATATAAACATCATGTTCTTTATGTATTACAATTGGTATTCCATCACCATTATTAAATATTGATATTTCATTATTATCTTTTATATTTATTTTAATAATATTACATTTTTGTGAACGAACAGATTGATCACGTGCATTTACTAATATTTCATCAAAAATTTTATATAACCCAGCAATAAAGTCAATTTGTTTTAAAATTATTTTATTATTTTCACAAATATGCATTTTACATGAAATTGTTTCACATGAACCCAAATAGGTATCTGGAACATCTCTTATATGTTCTAGAAGTGTTTTCTTTTTATAAATTTGTTCTATATTTTTAGATTTATCCATATATTACATTATTAATATATATTTAATAATCAATTTTATTATAAATAAGAAGAAAATTAAGATTTTAAAAAATGTATTATAAATATATATGGTACAAATATTTATATTAATATTACTTATTTATTTATTGAAATATAATATGTTTCCAAAAAATATAACAGATTATAAAAAATGTTGTAATAAATATGGATGTCATGATTCAAAATGTCATTTAATTAGAGAAATTTTTGCAACACCATTTTTAATAATTGGATTATATTCAGATAGTGAAAAAAATTATTATGTATATTCTAAATTAAATAAAATAACTAACGTTGATGAAATATTTATAATAAAAAATAATGATATAGAGAAAATTTCGCAGAATACACCAAATATACATTATTATTCACCAGATTTAGTAAAATATTTAAATTATAAATATTATGATCATAATGCAACATATGAAAGATATAAAGCATTTATAGAAAATAATATGAAAATAAATTTAGATCAAATACATAATATATTTAAATTAAATGTACAAGTAGATAAAACAATTTTTGTTGGAAAAGATGAAAAAAACAATTTTTATGAAATAATAGAAATACCAATAGTTCCACGAAAAAATATCTATATTTATTATATTTTACTAGACAAATATTATTTATATGAAATTAAACCATATGATTACAAAAGATTTGAGGTTGATGATGAAATTTCAATATTTAATAAAAGCATTAAATTGATAAAAGAAATAAATATATAAATTTACCAATCATAGAAAGCAATACCAAGATTTTTATATTTATATTTTTCAGTTAAATTTTTAATATTTAAATTTATTTTTTTTATTTCATTTTCTGGCATATATGAAATTAAACCCAGTAGAGGTTTATATAAAATATTATAAATATAATGATCATAATCAATTTTTAAATTATTATCAATAATATATTTTGGAGTTTCAATTTTATCACCAACATTACATTTATTAAATTTTTTATAAATAATATATTCTATAATATCATTTGGAAGGGGAGCATTACCAGGATCTCGTTTAGTTATTTGTTGAGACAATTTAAAATGAGGAACATTTTGATTTTTATAATTAGCACCTAATTTTTTACTTAAAATAAAATCATTTATATCATATTTACCATCATAAATATCAGTTAAATTTTTAACAATAATATTATTAATATTAGAAAAAGTAATATTACCTTTCATTAATTGGGAAACAATATTATTTAAACATTTTTTAACAACAATTGGGCAATCTTTTTTCATCAATTCAATACCAGTAATATATAATTTACATTTTGAAGAATCATTTTCATACTTCATTCCAATATATTTTTTTTTACTTGTTAATAAAAATGGATAAAATGTTTTTTCGTATACCATTTTTTGAGGTTTATCAAGAACTTTCAAAAAATTTTCTTCAAATAATTTTCCAAGTGAAATAGAAAATTCCAATTTTTGTTTAGGAGATAAAGTTTCATTATTTCGATTAATTTGAAAATTTGTAAAATTACTATCAGTATCACCATAAATAACAATTGGATTAATGATAATATTATTTTTTAAACAAAATTCTTTAACATTATCTAATTGTACAAAGGTATTTTCAATAAAACATTTAGCTTTTTCTAGCATAAATCGTCCACGAGCAGTAGTTGAAGAAGCCAATTCTTCAAGATAAATAGCGCTAGTTTTAGCACCACAACTACCATAAACAGAATTAGCTGTTATTTTATAAGCTAATTGTTGACCATTCAATATCATAATTTTTAAAGGATCTTTTTCTTTTTCCATTAATTTTTTAACATCTTTACGTGTTTGTAATAATTTTTCAAGAACAATTGGAATAATACCTTTTTTAGATATATTATAATAGCATTGGTATTTTTTAGATTTATCTTTTGAATCAAATTCAATTAATTTAAAATCTTCTTTTTTAAATTTTTTATCTTTAATTACTTTTTCAAAAGTAGATTTATCAAATATAGTTTCTCTAGAAATATTAAGTTCAATCATAGATGATGGATATAATGAATTAAAATCAGTTACAGTTATAGGATCATTATAAAAATTTATTTTTGGTTCAAAAACAAGTGCACCTTCAAATTTTACTTCTTTATTAATTTCATTATTATCGATAATTAAAGTTGGAATAATATAATTTTTATTATAACATTCATTTGAAATTAAACTTAAAACTTTAATTCCCTGACCTCTTAATAAAATATAATTTAAAGGAACTAATGAAATATTAGCCATAGGAATATATGTAAATAAAATATTTAATTTAGTTAATAATTTAATAACTAATTGACAATCTTGTATACAATATTTTCCAATATTAGCAATTTTAGATGAGTCTTTTGACTTATAATCGAAAAACATTTGATTTGGAGTAATATCATCTTTTACAATAGAATATTTATATTTTTTTTCAATATCAAATATTAAATTAGTAATTCCATTTCCGGTAGTCCTCTTCGTGGTATTTTGTATAATAAGTTGTTTATTTGTTTTATTAATAGATTTAACTAAGAATTTTTTACCATTTTGATATTTGTAAAAATCTTCTTTAATAACAATAAAATTATTAATAATAACATCATCAATATTATCACATTCTAAAATTATATCATCTTTATCAGTTATAATTTTTTTAATAGAAGAACTTAAAAATTCTTCTGAAACAAAATCTAATTTATAACTTTGTAAATTATATTCTTTACGCATAACAACTAATAAATCTAAATGAAAACGGCCAATCATATCAAATAATTTATAAATATTATTACCTTTTGCTTTTTTTTCTAAAAATGAAGTTTCTAGTGTTAAATTTCTACCAATATTTTCAAAAATATTAGTTATTCCCAATATTTTTGCTCTTTCATATATATATAATTCATCAAAACCAAATATGTTATACCCTATTACAATATCTGGATCTTTCTCACGTATAAATAGTATCCATTTTGAAATTAATTCTTCTTCACTTTTACAACATATTACATTTACATTTAGTATATTTGAACAATTTCCATATACAAATAAATATTTTTCAACTTCATTTGTATTTAGATATGTTATTACATTACCAATCATAAATAATACATCATTTATAATAGTTGGTACTGGAAATTTTCCAGTTGAAGAATAAGTTTCACAATCAAATGATAATATTTTAAAATTTGCAAATATATCACAATTATAATATTTAACATTTAAATAATCACATTTATAACATAGATTACAGCTTGTTGAACATGATAATTTTATTGGATTATCAATAGTAATCCAACAACTTGGATATATTTTTTGAATATGAAAAAATCTTAATAATGGTTGTATATTTGATTCATAGGTTTTGACATTTCTTTTTTTTAATGTTCCTTTTGTTTTATACATACCAGATAATGAATTAAATTCTATTTTTAAAATATCACATAAATTATCTAATCCATCTTTTTCAAATTTATAATATTTTCCAAGTGTGGTTTTATATATTTCATAAAATTTATTTTTTAATACATCTGATATCATAAGCATATCACATTTATCAATATAAAAATATGGTTTAAAATTTTCAATTACTAATAGTATACTTTTATCATTACTTGTTTTGCCATATAAATCTATTGTATAAACTTTATTATCATCATTTTTATCATATTCTTTTGAATCTATAATTTGTAATATTATATTATTCATATAATAATTTATTTATATAATAATATTAAATCAAATTTTATAAAAATTGATAAATAAATGATTAAATATTAATTATAAATAATGAATATTATAAATATTGATTCAGATGATGATAAAAAGAAACATGATTCAGATGATGATAAAAAGAAACATGATTCAGATGATGATGAAAAGAAAAATGATTCAGATGATGATACATCTAAAATAAAATTTCGTAATAATTTTATAAAAGAATTATTTAAAAATAAAGATGATTCAGATGATGATATACCTAGTATAATATTTCATAATAATTTTAGAAAAGAATTATTTAAAAATAAAGATGATGATGAAGAAATTAGAATAATGGGATTAAAAAATATAGGAAATACATGTTATTTAAATGTTTTAATACAAATTTTAAGAACAAGTAAACTTTATAATATTATAAAAGATATTGAATTAGAAAATGACAATAACAAATTGATAATATATTTAAAAAATGTAATATATGATTTAGAAAATAATAAAAAGGATGATATTAACAAGAATTTAATAAATTTTTATAAAATATTATGTACAAAACATAAATTGTTAGAAAATATACATGAACAACATGATCCAACAGAAGTATTTAAGATAATAATTGAAATTATAAATGAGGAATTAAAAAATACAAAATATGTTTGGATGGATAAAAATAATTTTAAATGTAATTATAATGATGAAATAAATAATAATGAATGGTATAAATATATTGAAAAAAATAATACAATAATACATAAATTATTTAGTGGTTTAAATTTACAAACTGTAACATGTGATTTATGTAATAATAAAACATATTATTATGATGGATTTACTTCAATAGAATTATATATTAAATTATTTAATATAAATAAATATTGGAAAAATATGTTTAAAGAATATTTAAAATTTAGAATACATCAATTAGATATTTTATTATTATCTGTAAAAAATAAATATATTATTAATAAAAAAAAAGAAGATATGTGTAAAATATTATTTTTATTAAAACAAAAACCAATATTTAGTTATTTACCTATATCTATAAAATCATTAATAAAACGATATTACTCAGAAGAACATATTACAAATAAGGATGAATTATTTAGTTGTTTAAAATGTAATAAAAAAGTAAGTTATAAAAAGATATATACATGTATACAAGAACCAAATATATTATTTTGTCCAATAAAACAATATATTAAACTTAAAAATGGAAAAACTGCCAGAATAAAAACAAATATAATTTTAAATAATAAAATATCATTAACTACACAAATACAATATGAGTTGATAGGAGTAATTATTCATGAAGGTAGATTAGATTATGGTGGTCATTATTATAATATATCAAAATACGATAATAAATGGTATGTGTGCAATGATCAAATGGTAAGTATATGTGAAAATATACACAAATATATAAAAGATAAATTTGTATATTGTGTAATATATAAAAAAAATGTATGATTAATTTATGTATAATGAAAAAATAATATATAACTTTATAAAATTAATTGATTATTATAAAATAATAGATGAAAATATATTTAAAATAAATGCAATAAAATTTGGGTTGAAAATGATTTATAATTATCCAAAAAATATTAAAAAAGGTGATGATTTAATAAATTATTATGGTAAAAAACATGGAATTGGAAAAGGTATTATAAATAGAGTTGATGAAATTTTAAAATATGGTTATTTGAAGGAAATAAAAGGAAATAAGATAAAGAAAAGTCAAAAATTGATTGAAGAACTAAATTCAATAATAACAATTTCAATAAATACAGCTAAAAAATTAATAAAAAAATATAAATTAAAAAATTTAAATGATTTTTTTAAAAAAGTAAAAAATAAAATTATCAAAGTGTCACCAACAAGACAACAAGCAATAAATATGTATAGAAAATATAAAGATGAAGTAAAAAGAAATGAAATATATAAACTTATAAAACAATTTTCAAATATATTTAAAAATAAAAATATTAAAATTAAATTTGTAGGTTCATTTAGAAGAGGTGCAGATATTTCAAGTGATATAGATATTTTAATGTTTTATAATAAACAAACAAAATTAAATTTAAATAACATAATTAATTTATTAAAAAAGAATTATAATATACAAGATTTAACATACAAAAACATAAAAACAAAATATCTTGGATTTATAAAAATTGGAAAATATTATAGACGATTTGATATTAGATTTATGGATATTAAATCATATTATTCAAGTTTATTATATTTTACTGGTTCAGCTACCCATAATAGAATATTACGTAGTATTGCTAAAAAACATGGTTATAAATTAAATGAATATGGATTATTTAAAAATAATAAAGAAATTAAACTTAAAAATGAAGAACATATATATAAAATATTTAATTTAACTTATATTGAACCAGAAAATAGATTATAAAAATTGATGAAAAAATATTTTAATTATACATTATTTAATCAGTTAGTTGAAAGTATTGTATAAGTTATGATTACCTTTAGTACAGATATACCCAATTTTTGGATTTTAGATGAATTTAAATTAATTAATAATACTTCAATTCAAATTTTAAATACAAAAAAACTATAACATGTATATTTATAAATAACAAAGAAGAAATTAATAAAAATATTGATAATATTACATTTTTAATGATAGAATCATTTAAATATAAAAAAAATACAAGAAGACTGTAATATGAAAATAGATAATATAAAACAAAAAAATATAAGATTAAATAAATATTTATTATTATATTTTATAATACAAGATTTATTAAATTCAAGTCCAAATGCATATATTAATGTAGATAATGAAATATATGATATAAAAAAAATAGAAACATTAAATAATAAATTATTAAATTTAATAATTAACTTTAATAAAGATTTAGATATATTAAAGCAATATAATAAAGTAATAGATGATTTAACACAAGAAAAATTAACGATTTTTAATAATCTGCATATAATAAAAACAATTGACAAAAAAATATATAGATTAATTTTTATTAAATAAAGTATAAAAAATGACTTACATCACAACAAAAATATCATCATTAAGTTTAAATGTAATTGTAACTACGAATATATATTTATTATTTGTTAAAGTAAATAATAAATATATACAAAAAAAATATAAAACATGTTAATTCTATTGATAATTTAAAACTTAAATTATTATATACACAAAAAAATAATTTTTTAGATACGATTACAATATATATTTTAATATTAACTCAATATATTAATTGCTAGTATATTAAGTAATAATAAAACAATTGATATATCAAACTTTATTACCAAAAACAAGAAATAATATATATTGGATATGTAAAAATCAACATGTAATATTAGTTGCAATTAAATCGCATTTCAATAATGTAGAATTATCTATTTTATCAAAACCAATGAAATAACCAGAAACTAAAATATATTAATTTATTTTAAATGATTTATTTATTGATGAATTATCATGAATAATAACATATTCTATACATCTGTTATTATTCAATAAATAAACTGTCTATTAATACATATTTAAGTGCATAATCTAAATATATTATTTTTAAAATATGAAAATGTAATTTTTTTATAGAAAATGATAAAGTATCAATAGAATTAGCATATAAAATTTCATTTTCATCAAATTGTAATGGTGTACTATTATTAAAGAAATTAGATAATGTATTCATTAAATAAATGAATATTATAATAATATTTATTATTTCAAAATTTATAACTAAAATATTTGAATATTATTTTGTGGTAATGAATCAATATATTCATCTGATAGAAAATTAAAACTATTAATATATATTTTATTTTCATTATTAATTATTCGTTTACTATTTTTACAATAATCATTTTGAAAATTTAGTATATTTTCAATACAAATAGTTTTTTCAAATAATAATTTTTTATTAAGACATTGTAATGTTCCAATATAAAATTCAACTTGAAATTTGAAATATAAAAATTCAAACAATGTATTGTTAATTGTATTATTTTCTAACATATTGATTAATTTTTTTCTTTTGTTTATTAATATACTTTTAAAATTATCATTATAAATATTATTTATATTGTATTTATTTAGATTTTTTATCAATTTAATATTATCAGAAGATTCATTGTCAGAAGATTCATTATCAGAAGATTCATTATCAGAAGATTCATTGTCAGATGATTCATTATCAGATGATTCATTATAAATAGGATGCCGTGACATTATAATAAAATTAAGTATATAAAAATAGGTATATAAAATCAAATCAATTTTTATAATTTTTTTCAATTTTTTTAAAACTATCTTTATATTCATTACGACAATCTAAACCAGTTTTCATAAAAAAATCAGTAGAAGATGCAGTTACATTAAATAAAGGAAATTTATTTACATATGTATATAATTGTATTTCATTAATTTTTTGTTGAGATTTATTTATACGAGTATTAGCACGTTTTAATTTATTACAATTTTTAACACTACGTTTTTCAACAGAATTTAAATTTTTAATAACATCATTATTATATGCATTAATATCAGAATATTTATTTAATTTAACATCTAAACCTTTTAAACTGGAGTCAACATCAACCCATCTTTGATTTTTAGCAATAGGTAATTCAGAAGTAGCAAAATTACGATTATTACGAACATCATAATCTTCTTCACAATTATCTTCATTAAAAAATTGATCTGTAGACATTTTATAATATCCACTTATCAAAGTATTTTTAATATCATCTTGTGTTTTAGATTTATCATATCTAGTTCTAGTAGATGCCATTTATATATTATTATAATATAATATATAAAATTATTTTTTCAAATGATTATAAACACCAGTAAAATCTCTATCATAGATTAATGGATTATTTACATTATTTAAATAATAAAAATATTGTGCTTCATATGGAGCAATAAATTTTAAATTAGATTCAATATCTACTTTTTTTATTTCAGCTTGAATATCTAATCCATTTTTTTGTTTAGTAAAAAAATTATCATATTTTGGTAAATATATCATATATTTTGTTAAATAATCATTATTTGTTCTTTCTTGTTTAGCCATATATATAATAATAAGTTAATTTATTTTTTTACAACATATTTATTAATAGAACGAGTATCTTCACCACCACGCACACCAATATTATTTAATTCATAAATTACATATTTATTAGATATATGATTACGAAATGTATTTACATAAATATAATCATTATAAACATTTAATTCACTAATTGAACCATTTTTTAATCTTGATCCAAGATAACGTAATTTATTATTTATACTCATACGACCAATGCCATGATTTGAATTAACACTTCTATTTTGTGGATGAGCAAAATTAGTTCTAGAACCTCTAAGTGGTTTTATTTTATCTTTATTTATTTTAAAATTATTATGTGTATTAACAATTTTTAGTTCATTATTAAAATCTATGTAGTTATTAAAAAATGGTTTATTTGTTACATTATTTCCAATTGAATATACATCATTTAAATATGAATTATCTTTTTCAACATATTGTATTTTTTTGTCCATTATATATTATAAATATATTTAAAGAGTTTTATAATCAACATAGTAATCCCAACAATCTTCTTCTTTAGTTTTGCAACTACGAAAATCACGATTTAAAAAATCCATAAATTTTTCAGTATTTTGAATATAATTATTATTAGGTATAATATAAAATTGTCTATCTTTTATATTATTATTATCATATTGATCAATATATATATCAGATTTAGCATTTGTATTTATATTATTTGAATTAATTTGTGTAGTATCACCATATAAAAAATTATTATAAGGATTTTTTGAAATATATTGTTTATATATAAAAAGTATATAAATGGCTAATAAAAAAAAACCTAAGTTTAAATCAATTATAAAGATAAGTAGTAATATTATAAAATAGTTATTATTCAATTTATTTAATAAATTAATTAAATATACGTATAACATAAGATAATATAATATAATTTAATTATAGAAATAAATTTAAAAATTATTATCAAATAAAGAATGTAAATCAGATATTTTAGTATATGTTAAATCACCAGTAGAAGTAGTTTTTACAGAAAAACAAAAAGGGGTTGATTTAATATTTAACTGTTTTAAATAGTTTGAACGTAATATATCTTTATTAGAAGTTATATTAATAATATAAAAAACATAACCTTTTTTTTCATCTTGAGATTCCAAAAAATTTTTTAAGGTAATACAAGGAGAACAATTTTTTTGTGAAACAATAAAAATTTTTATTAAATCTTTATTATTAACTAATAAAAGTTTTAACATATTTTCCGATAAAATTTCTCCTAATTTCATATATAAAATATAAATATAATAAAAATGTCAATTTTTTGGTAAAATATGTAAATCTTCAGATTCAATAATTTTCCATGAACTTGAAGCTGTTACTGGAAAACTATTTGGAGAATTTAATTTAAAATTATTAGTTGTTCGATTAAAATATTTAAGATAATTTAAGACATCATCTTCACCTTCATAAATTTTAGTATTACCATTAATTATAAGAGTTGGAACTACTTTAATACAAGTAGACTTTAAACTTGATTTTAAACTTTCATTATTATCTAGACAAATAAGTTTAAAAAAATTAGATAAATTATTATCAATCATAAATTTTAAAATAGAGTTACATGGAAATGAATTTTCACTGTATAAAATCAAACCAATTTTAGATTGCATATATAATTTAAAGATTTAATTATTTAATATAACTATGAATGATATTAATAACATAAATAAATTTAAAAAATATATTACAATTTTATTAAAGACTTTATCAGAAATAATAAATGATGATAAAATAAAGGCATATTCAAATTTGGTAATACAAGGAGTAGATGCAAATACAATAGATATAATGAAAATTTTTTATCAATATTTTGGAAAATATAAAAAGGTGATAGAAGATAAAGATGAAAATTTTATGAACGAGGATAATTTAAAAAGAATAATAATAAACGAAGGTGGAACTAATAACATAATTAATAATATAGTGTATATATTTGGATATTGGGATAAATTAAATAAAGATACACAAATTGGAATATTTAAATATTTACAAAAAATGATAGAATGTTGTGAAAACTATTAACAGTAGAAATAAATATTATAATAGTAATTATTTTTTTAAAGAAATCAAATCCAAATACTTTGAATCCCATTAATTCAAATTGTTCCCATTCTTTATTTAGAAAATTAAAAAATATTACACATTCGATTAAAATGTGATTTTTGTTAATAACAGAATCAATGTTAATGGTATTAGATGTACTATTTGATACACCACTTGATGCACTGGAAGTATTAACAGATGAATGAAAATATGCATCAGAGTTAATTTTACGAATAAAATCATTAGAAAAAACAATATTTTTAATATTTTTTATAATATTATTTAAACTATTAACAATATAAATATATATATAAATAATAATTAAAAAAAATATATTTTGAAAAAAAAAAATATATTTATAATTGATATTGTTAACAATTTTTAAAATATTTATATAAAAATATAATATGAAAAAAAATATATTTGTAGAAAAAATAGGATTTAGATTATTTATAATATCACTATAAGTTTTATAAGTAGACATGTAATTATGATTAATTTTCAAAATAGTATTTAAAAATATGGTATTTTTATTTTTTATATCTTCTAAAATAGTAAGTAATTGAATATATTGTGTACATAAACTAATGACGAATAATAAACTAGAACAGATAATTAAATTATAGAGATAAAAATATGTAATAATGATATAAATTATAAATGTAAAGTGTTTAAAAGTAAATATATTATGATATGTTAAATTATCATATTTAAAATAGAAGATAGAAATAATGGATGTTATTATATATATTATTAAAAATAGTATTAATAATATAAATGCAATAAAAGATTTTATTTTAATATCTTTATATTTATGTAAAAAAACAAGAAAATTATTATATAAAATTTTAAAATCAGAACTATTAATATATATATAATTTAAATAATATATTAATGGAAAAAATAATGTAATAATAATATCAATATATAAATATTTATAATTTTTATAGATAATATTAATAATCAATTGTAAAATAAAAGGTGATGAAATATTAAATAATACAAAGTAGAAATAATATATATTGTTAATAGAATAATCAAAAATAATGAAGTTGTAATGAATAAGTTTATTTAAATTAAAATTATCTATATTCATAGAAAAATATAAATACAAATGTTTATCAATTTTTACAATATATGAAAAAATTAATTAATATTATTTATATCAGTTCGATTATTTTCACCAATATAATCTTCATCATCAATATCGGATATTTCTTGTTTATCATCAATACTAGTAATTTCTTCTTCAATATCTTCTTGTTTATCTTTATTAGATTCAATATCTTCTTGTGTTTTTTCGATTAAACTTTCTTCATCATAGAATGAAGTATCAACAATATCTTCTTTTAATGTTAATAAATAATAAATAAATTTTTCATTTTTAAAAGGTTTATTCTCATCAAATATATAATTAATAATATCAATTATAAAAAATTCGACAAGATTGTTATTTTTATTAATATCTAATAACAACATAAATTGTGAAATTAAGTAATAAAGTAAATCATTTTTAAAATCTATTTTTTTAAAATTTATATATAAAGTATCAATATTTTGTTCACTATTTTTAGGATATGTATATTCAAAATTATCCAAAATATTTTCAATATTATCAAATATTTTAATATATTTTTCATCATAGTTTTCAAGTTCTAAATTTTTTGTAATATTTTCATATTTTTTATAAAAATCATATTTTTTAATTTTCTCAGAAAAATCTTGAGATGATAATACATTTTTTGTTGCAGTATATTTAAAAGTGTAAATGATATTTCTAATTGAAATTATAAGTTGTTTAAATTTAAAAATATAATTTTGTATAAATTCATTAAAATCATCTATTTCATTTAATTTTATAATATAATTATAAAGTCCAAGTAATTTAAGTTTATTAATAAAACCATATTGAACTATTAATTTATTTGTTGAAGTTACATTAATAATTTTATCATTATCTTTATAGCCTAAAAATTTAAAATCTAAAGCATCAAAATACATAATTTTATAATGATTACATTCAATAACATATTTATTAAAATGAGTATTAAATTTATAATTTATTTTGGTATAATTAATTTGTATAGGATTAATAGATTTATTTTCTATATCATTAGCTAAAATATAACTATCATTATTGTTAACACTTTTTATATATTTAGTTGTAAAAATATTTATAATATCCATTGATAAATTTAATTCTATTTTTTCAAATACGTTAGTTTTAATTGTTTTAATTAAACTATATGTATTAGTCAAGTTTAATTTTTTAAGATTTAATATTGCATTTTTCATATTTTCTGGAGTATCTGTATTTTTATATTTATATAAATAAAATTTCTTAATTACATTTTCTTTATAATTTTTTAATAAATTATCATTTGTAGTTTCTATAATATTAGATAATTTATTTCCACATAATAAACATTCTAAATTTTTACTATAATTCCATTTATGAAATAAACCTGATGGGCAATTAGTAAGTGTAGAAATATTATCAAAAAGTATATTATTTATAAAATGAGATTTAATTTGATATAAATCAAATAAACATTGTACATTTATTTTATAATTAATATCTTTATATGATGGTAAACTACCAGTTAAAATTATTTTATCAAAATATAAATTACTTTTTTTGATTTTTATTAAATTTTTATATTTTAAATTATCTTCAAATTCTTTATGTTTTGTTAATACATCATCATATATGAATAATGTATTCATTTGATTAAAGAATAGATTTTTAATAAGGTCATAAATATATGTAATTTGATATTGTTCTAATATATTGTTTAATGTATTTATTAATGTATTTATTATTATATCTTGAAGTTCTAAATTATAATTTTTATTATATGAAAAGCCTTGCCAAATTTTATAATTAACAAGATTACAAATAAAATAATAAATAACAAAACAAAGAGATTTATATTTTAATATTTGTTCAAAATCATTTTCTTTATTTATAATTATATTAAATGTATGAAATATTTTAGAATTATATTTTTCAAATATAGAAATATTACAATTATTTTTTTTTATTGATTTATCATTATGTAGTGAAATTAGTTGTAGTTTATTTATATTTAAAATAAACATAATTATAATGTATGAAATGATTGTATTAATTTTTTTATGTTTATATTTATCAACTTCTAATTCTGCCAATGTTGTTAGAAATAAATTATCATCTAGAGGAAATAATAAAAAATCACTTTTATTAGAAATACCATATTTTTGTTGGCTTTTTTTAATAATTTCTTGGCGTTCATTATAATTTTTAACTAATTTTTGACTTTGTTGAATTGTTAATTCAATAACCATAAAAACTATATTGTTTCGTTTACTTTTATTTACAGAAGAAGATCCAGTATATTGTTTTAATCCAAAAATATCAGCTAATTTTTCAACAATTTTATCAATATTTTTGATAGTTCTATTATATTTTGAATAATTTTCATTATCTTCTAAATGTGATAAATTTTTAATAGATGCTACTGTTTCAATTGATTGATAAGAAACTAAATTATTATATAGATCAGTTAATTCAGAACCACAACTTTTACAAGTAATTGATTTATTACCAATTTCTTGTTTAATATATTTAGTTTTAAATTCATCAAACATTTTGGCATATAAATCTTTATTAACAAATTGTAATTTATACAAATCATTCCAAGTTACAAAATGTTGACATAAATATTTAGAATCTATAATTTCAGATTCATTAATTAAAATAGATGGTTTATCTAATGTTAAATTATATTGAATTAATAAGGATGTGTTAATATTATCAATTGTTGGTAATATAATAGTATCATTCATTTTTTCTATGAATGGATTATATATAACTCTACTATAATTATTAATAACATTTAGAATAACATCATTTAAATAAGTTTTTGGTAAAAAATTATATTTCATTAAAACATTTTCTTTATCATATATAGTAGTATGTTTAAATTTAATACTAGCATATATTTTTTTCATATATTCATTATAATAAATGTTAAATAAAGAAGTAATGATAGTTTCTTTAGAAGAATAATTTATTTCAAAATTATTATCAATTAAACTATCATCATTTTCATTATAATAATAATATACATTATCAACATCAGTTTCAATAAAATTATAAAATTTTTTTATTTCAGATATAGTTTTATTATTATAATTTAAATTTTTAAAAAAACCTATTATGTTAATAATATTATAATTTTTATGTGTTTCTAAAAGATTGGATATTAAAGTATTTTTACGTACAATTTCAATATTATTGTCATTTTTATATTGTAAATATGTATCTGGATTTTGTTCAAATTGTATATATGGATTAGTAGTAAAATTAGATAATTCTTTATATGTTTCATATTCTGTTTCTAAGTTATAATTTTTAATATTATTTAAAACATAATTTTCTATAAATATATTTTTTAAAATCATAGATCTTTTGTTAGTATCAACTTTAGGAATTCCATTTTTTATGACTTCATTTATATTATTTAAAATTACATTAATCTGTGAAATTGTCAATGATTTTTTAAACACATAATTATTATTGTTATATCTTAAAAAATCATCAACAATTGGATAGATTAATTTATTTTCGATCAAATATTTTATTTTATCTATTGATTTAACTTCATTATAAGAAACAAGTAAATTATTCAAATCTATTTTATAACCACTACTTAGTTTAATATTTTTTAATAAAGTATCAATATAAAAATCATTAATATTAGATATATTTTTTATTTCATAAACAACATCTATGTATTTAATTTCGCTATTATATAATTCATTTTCAATTAATATATTTATAATATTAGATTTATCAATTATATTATAATATTTATTATAAATAATAGATTTTATAATATTATGAATTCTATTTTTATTTGATTTTAAAAACATAGTTTTAATAATATCAGAAGAAAAGTGTGTTAAAAACTTAATATTATCTTTATATTTTAATTGTATATCAATATTATTTATTTTTTCATAATTATCAATAACATAAATAACGCCAAGTGTAAAATAATAACCATCTATTATTTGCGATATTATATCTTTTATTTCTTTAATTGATAAAATTTCATTTATAAATTTAATAGTTGATATTGAATTAGAAATAGAATAATATAAAATCATATATATTAATACGTATTTTTTAATTATTGAAATAATAAAATCTATATATTTACTATCTATAATTTTTTCAAATTGTTTTTTATCTATATTTTCTTCATAAATATCTATATTTTTTTTGATAACATTATAATTTAAAGTCTTTAATTTATCATGTTTTATTTGATAATTATCTAATATATTTGACATCAAAATATCAATTTTATTAATATAATTAGACATAAGATTACTATAATATAATATAATATAATAAAATGTATATTAAATATACAATACCATAAAAACAAAAATTAAATGAAAAATTGATAATAAAAATATAAATAAAGTTATAATGAATTCAAATATAAAATATCATAATTATTTAAAAATAGAAACAAAAAATGAAGAAAATATATACAAAATATATAATTTATTTAAATATTTTGCATCAAATTATGAAATAAAATATTTTGAAACAATAATTGCAGAATTTAACAAAAATGGAACATTAATTATAGATTATAATAAATTATGTATAATTTATACATATATATCAAAATTTTTACCATTAGGGTTATTAAAAATTTTAGAAAAAAATAATGAATTAAAAATTATATTACATTTTGCAATAGAAAATTCAAAAAATAATATAATAAAATATACAGGTGGTTCATATATAGATGGAACTACAATATATTATACAACAGAATATACAAATGAGTATAAGATAATATTTAAAAATTTTTTTAATTTTGAAATAGATACAAAATATGATTTAACATATGTTAATGATGATAATAAAATATATTTAAAAAATAATTATGTTGAAGAATATCCAGTTCAATTTTTTCATATGTATTTTTTACATTTTGAAATATTGATGAATAATGAACATATAAAAGTTATAAAAAATTTAAAAGATAAATATTTAAAAAATTACAATTTTATAACAAAAACAAATAAAGAAAAATTTACATTTTTCATTAAACAAGAAATTAATGACACTATAAATCATTTAATATATCCAACTATTTTACTTCAAGACTATGAAATAAATTTAATAAACATTTTAACAAATGCATATTTATATAATTTAGTTAATGAAAATGTTGATAATAGTAGATTTATATATAAATTTTCATTATTTGAAATACAAGAAGATATATTGACAATATTATATAAAACAATAAATGTATTTATAAAAGATAATCATAAAAAAATAATAGATATAAATTTATATTATTTTAACAAATCATTAGATAAATATGGAATAATAAATATAAAACATATAGAATTTAAAGATTTGAAAGATAAAGATATTCCAAAAAAATATTTAGAAATTTTTGATAAGTTTTTATAATATTTATAAAAAATTGAATAAAAAATAGTTATTATGTTAATTTATATGGAAGAAAATGAATTAAATATTTTTAAAATAAAACCAATATTAAAAATTATAGAAAATAATGAAAAAAATGTATATAGAACAAAATTAGTAATAAATATAAAAAATACAACATTTAGAGTTCTAAATGTGTTCAAACGATTAATTTTAACATATTTTCCATTATATGTTTTTGCAAAAGATGATATAATTATAAAACATAATGATGATATATTTAAAAATCCTGTGTTTACAAATGATGAACTAAAACAAAGAATATCGTTATTTCCTATTTATATAGAAAATAATGTAAATATGTCAATAATAATTGAAAAGTTTATTAATCAAACAGATAATGAATATATATTAAAGGAAATTCATGATGATAATGAATTACAAATTTTTTGTAATGAAAAAAATAGTGAAAAAAAATTAAAAATTATTACTACAAATGATATTAAATATTATAAAAATAACAAAGAAATAAAAAATATATATAAAAATCCATATATAATATGTATATTAAAACAGAATGAGGAATTAAATTTTACAGCAAAAAGTTCATTAAAGATAGAAAATGATAATATTTTTAATGTATATTATAAGAAAAAAAATGAGACAGAATATGATTTTACAATAGAAAGTAGTGGACAAGTAAAAAATATAGAAGTATTAAATAGAACAATTGAATTTATACAGAATAAAATAAAAGAATTTATAAAAAAATTAGAAAAACAAAAAATAGAAGATGATGAATTTGTGTTAAAAGTAGAAGATTTGGACATAGGAATTTATCAATTAATTGTTTTAGGATGTAATGCAAATTCGAATATAGAAATGGCAACAGTAGATAAAGAACACATATTAAAAAATACAATATTATTAAAAATAAAAGCAAAAAAGGATACAATAAATGAACTAATATCAAGTAATCAAGATATTATAAAGTATTTAGAAAATTACAAATCAACTTGATTATCATTAATTTCTTTATTTTTTTTTAATAAATCCGTAAAATAATTAAATAATTCAAAATTAGTTAATGGAAATTGATGATTATTATCTATATTAAAATTTTTAAGTTTTCTTGAATCATAAGTATATAATTTTTCTCTATATATTATTATTTTTTCAATAAAATCAATATCACATTTTTTAAGAAAATCAAATATTAATGATCTATCCAATCTATTATTTGAATAATGTAAACCACGTAAATTATATAATACAATTTTATATTCTATTGATAAAAAATTATAACTATTAGTATTTTTATGATTACTAATAGAAGAACTATTAGAAGAACTAATAGAAGAACTACTATTAAAATTTAAATTTTGTAAATCATAAAAATAATTAAATAAAAATAATAATTCAGATATAAATTGATTATATATAATATTATCAAAAAAATCAAAAACATTATAGATTTTATTATTAAAAATAATTTCTTCTTGATTTTTATAAAAATCTAAATAATATTTAATTTTTTCATTATTATTTAACTTGTTATTTAAATATAATTTTAATAAACTTTTATAAACATTTTTACAAGGATAAATATCAATATATTTTTCATATTTATTTGTTTGTATATTTAACAATGTTAAATCATCATTATCAACAATTTTTATTAATGATCCTTGTATATTTGGAACAATATCATCATTTGAATTCAAATCTATATAATTATCATAAGTTTCAAAATTAGAAAATTTATTTAATTGTGTAAAAGGTGTATTTGTTTCAATTTCAACATATTTTTGTGTAATTTTATCACGCATAAAAAGTAAATATAATTTTTTATAGGTTGAGTTATTATAATATTTTGTATAATCAATAATATTTTTATTTTTATAATGAACTAAATTAAAAAAATATATATATTTTTTATTTAAATTTTTACAAAAATTATCAAAATCATTATCAATACATTCTAAAAATAATGGTAAACGTTTATATATATTTTCATTAATTACTTCATAGTTAAAATCTAAATTTTTTCTTTCGGATATTTTCCATCCATCATCATCATAATAAATTGATAAAAATGTTCCTTCTATATATTCATAGATGGTATATTTGTCATTTTTAGCTAAAATCATATCAAATAAGTACATTTTTGCATCTATGTTAAAATATATATTTTTATATGTAAAACATATTATTTTTAAATTATTTTTATTTATAATTACAGATCTACATTCTTTTAATAATTCAGATTCATTACATTTATAACATGCTGTATTAATATTAGTATATAATAAAATTCTATTATCAACTTCAATTATATAAATATTATTGTTATATAATTTACGTAATTTTATTTTAAATTCATTATAATCATTATTTAATAATAAATCTTGTAATAACGTCATAATATTATCTATGTAATATATATTTATATAATCAATTTTTTTATTTTAAAATAAATTAAACGATAACTTTATTTAAAAACTATATTTATATATAATATATGATAAAAGAATTATATAATTTAGTAGGATTAGAATGTACAAATATATTAAAAGAAAGAGAAAGAATATTAGAAATAATAATGAATGATAACAAATACAAAAAGCATTTAATAAACAATAATGTAAAATTATTAAAATTATTATTTAAAAAATGTACATATACAGATGAAATTAAAAATCAAATTTTTATAATATTAAAAAAAATAGTAATTGAAGATTGTAAAGATAGTAAGTTCAAAGAAGAATTAAAAAAAACAATTATAAATATTAAAATTAATAAATTTTCATTAATTGAAAATATACAAAATAAAATAAAAGGATATATAAAAACACATAAGATAACAGAAAAAGACATTAGAAATAATTTAAAAGGTATTATTACAAAAATATATGATGAAATAATGATAGATTTACAAAAAAAAACATTTACAAAAGAAGAGATAAAAAATGAAGTATTAAATTTAATAGATTTATTATTTAACAAAATGAATATTAAAATACCAAATGAAATTAAAGGAGATAATAATAAAATGATGTTATTTATGTTAGAAAAATTACCAGAAGATATAAGAAAAATTATTATTACTTTATTAGGAAAGGATATAAATGAAGAAAATCATCAGGTAATGTTTCAAACATTAATATCAAAATTTTTAAGTAATCGTGGATCATACTTAGACCTTACTGAAGACAATATAAAAGATGTTGATGCATATTATAAAAAAAATCCTAATCTATAAAATAATCTGAAGAATATATGTAATAACTTTTAGATAATATAACATATATAAATGTAAGATAATCTTTAAAAATAGTATTAAAAATTGATTGAGGTATTATATTATAATCATCACAGTTGAAATGATTTAAATAATCCGGATAAATATATAAATAATAATTTTCACAATATTTATTAAATGTATATTTAATATTTTCATTTGTAAAATTATATGAATTTAATAAATCTTTAAAACTAGATAATGCACTTTCATTAAAAATAGTTTCATGTTATGTAAGATAATCTAAAAATTCAGCAGAATCATTAAATATTTCATTTACCTTATTTTTATATTTAAGTCTAACTGCAGTACTAGGCATTACTATTATATTATTTTATATAAATATAAGTTTTATATATAAAAATTATATATAAAAATTATATATAAAAATTGAAAAATAAAAGAAATAAATAATATATATTATATGGGAGTACCATCATTTTTTACATATTGTTTAAAAAATTTTCCACAAATTTTATGTAAAATGCCAAAAAATATAGATAATTTATTTTTTGACATAAATAGTTTATATCATTATGTATTAAATAAAATAAATGAAAATATAAATATAGAAGAAGTATTAATAGAAAATATAATAAAATACATAAAAGAATTAATAGAAAAAGTTAAAGCAAAAAATATATATATTTATGAAGATGGAATACCAAATATGAATAAAATAAAACAGCAAAGAATAAGAAGATTTAAAACAGAATATTTAAATAGAACATATTATAATCAATTAAAAAAGAAATATAATAAATTTATTTTAGATTTTGATAGAAATGCAATAAGTCCAAATACAAAATTCATGGAAAAATTAAAAAAAGAAATGTTAAAATTTACATTTGCCAATAAAATATACTATTCATCATCTGATGATGTTGGTGAAGGCGAGCATAAAATAAAAAATAAACTAAATACGTTAAAAAACACACAGACTATTATATATGGTATGGATGCAGATATTATATTTTTATCATTATTAAATGAAAATAATGAAATATATTTAATGCGAGAAGATATAGAAACGGATATAATAAAAGAAAAAAGCGAGGAATTAATGTTTGTAGATATTGGAAAATTTAAGGAAATAGTAAAGAAAGAATTAATAAAAAACGATAAAATAATAGATTTTGTTATGTTATGTTATTTATTAGGAAATGATTTCGTACCAAAGTTATTTGAATTAAAATTTATACCAAATCAAGTTAATATATTAGTAAAAATATATAATATAATATTTGAAAAAACAAATAAAAATATTATATTAGAAAATAATGTAATAAATTTTAAATTTATAGAATTATTATTTGGAATATTAATAGATACAATTGAATTGAAGAGATACAAGGAAAGACAAATAACAAAAATGGAAAATAATAATTATGAAAAGGAAATATATAATTTAGAGAATTTAGTAGATTACAATGTTGACATTTTCAATATAAGAAATAATAATGAATTAGAAAACGATTACAATGAATATTATTTCAATATGAAATACACAAATATAGAATATATAAATAAGATAACATATGATTATTTTTTAGCATTAAAATGGTGTTTAATATATTATACAACAGATAAAATAGATTGGAATTTTATATATAAATATGATAATGTTCCATTATTAAATAATATGTATATACATATAAAAGATAATAAATGGATAAATAATGAAATAAATAGTTATAAATTTGAAGATAATACACCAATGAAAGAAGTTGAACATTTAAAAAAAATATTACCATATAATTCAATTAAATTAGCAAAGGATATTTATATAGAAGATTTATATAAATATTATGAAAATAATAAACATATGTATCCAGATAAATTATACATTGATATAGCATATAACAGAGATATACATAGGTCAAATATAATATTAAATTTAATAATATAGTTTATTTATTTAAAATTTAAGAATATATATTGAAATATATATGAACAAATCTATAATAAATAGAAAGAATGAAATTAATAATTCATTTAGCGATAAATTAACAGAAGATATTAAAAATATAGAAATATTAGAAAAAAGAAAATATAAAAATTTAGAAGAATATTTGAAAGCAAATAATGTTCAAAATCTAAAATATATAAAATGTGGTTCATATGGGCATACATTTAAATTAACAACAGTTAATAACAAAAATTTTGTAATAAAAATGGTACCATATATAATAAAGAATAAAGACAAAAAAGAAGATTATTTATTGAGTAAAACAAGACCAGAAAATGTAGAAATATTAATTTTATCATTATTAAATGAATTTTTAGATAAAGAAAAAAGTCCACATATAATGTTTATAATTAATACATTTTATACAGATATATATAATTTTATAAATATACAAAAAATAGATGATGCCAGATATTTAGAATTATATAAGAAATTTGTAATAAATTATAATAAAAAAAAATTTCATAATAAAGTTTCAATAATAATTAGTGAATGGGCAAATGGTGGAGATTTGTTACAATATATAAAAAATAATCAATTAAATTTTCTAGAAATAAAAAGTATATTATTTCAATTATTATATACATTAGCAATAATACAAAATAAATATCCATCTTTTAAACACAATGATTTAAAAACAAATAATATATTAATAACAGTAGTAGAGAAAAATTGTGAAGAATATATACAATATATAATAACTGATGATGAAGATAAAAAATATATATTTAATGTTAATAATGTAGGATTAAATATAAAAATATGGGATTTTGATTTTGCTTCTATAGATAATTTAATAATAAATGAAAAATTAAATAATGAAAAATTTAAAGAAAGAAATATAACATCAAAGAAAAATAGATATTATGATTTACATTATTTTTTTATAACATTTTTTAACTTAGAAATTATAAAAGAATATTGCAAAAAATATAAAGAATTAAATCAATTTTATAATAGAGTAGTACCAGAAAAATACAAAGTAGAAAATGTAACAATAGATAAACGAGGAAGATTATTAAAAAATATAGAATATACAATACCAATTAAAATAATAAAACATGATCAATTTTTTGAAGAATTTAGAGATGAATAACTTATGGTTGAATGAAAAGATCTGGTCTATATTCTGATAAATTAGATTTATTTTTTTTATCAACTAAAGCATCATCAATTATATTTTTATTAAAATATTTATAATTTGGAGATTTTATTTTAGAATTACTAATATTATTTAATATTAAATTTTTCTTTAGATCTATTAAAGTTAATTTTTTATTATAAATATTAAATGTATCTGAAAATACAAATAAAATTGGTATAGATTTAAGTAATCCACCATAATTAATGTTTATATTGAATGATAACATTGTAATAGTAATATTTATATTATTTAAATTACTTAATGAAACATTATAATTATTATCATTATTTTCATTAAGATATATAATTAAATCATTAGTAAATAAATTAATAAAATCATTTATAGTTATATATTTAATTTTTTTATCAACATTATTAAAAACATCATTTTTATCATAAATATGAGTTATATAAGTATCTTTATAACTTTTTAATAAATTAGATAATTCTTCATTTTTTTGAAAATCATTTATAGAAGAAACAATATTTTCTTGATTATTAAAATTTTCAGTTATTGGTATATATTTAACATAATTATTAGTTGTTAAATTATAAAAAATAAATAAAACTAATAGAATATATATAATTGTAATAATAATTATTTTAATCATATAAAATTTGATAATAAAAAAAAAAAATATTATATTAAAATATAATGGATAAGGATAATGAATTGACACATTTAACAATTTTAAATAAAAATGGGCAAGCTGGTGGAAATGATGATAATGTTAAAAATAGTACAAAAGAATTGGAAAAGAAATTATCAAATATGTTAAATGACACGAATTTACAATTGTCTAGTAATGCAACAGGTGGATGTAAATGTGATGAGAATGTAGGTGGAAAATCTAAAGTTCATCGGAAAAAGAAAGCCTCATCTACTCGGAAATCTTCACATAAGAAATCAAAACATCGTAAACATAAAGGTGGAGAACGAAAAGTAAAAAATAGTGTATCTGGTCTTAATTTAAATGATGTTTTAGAAGAACCAGATAATAAATATCTAGATGAAGTAGATATGGAAATGGAAGGAGGAAAGACTTCATTACTCAGAAAGAAGAATAAAAAGAAATCATCAATTAAGAAATCAAGTAAGAAAAAATCAAAAAAGAGTAAACATAAAGGTGGAGAACGAAAAGTAAAAAAGAGTGTATCAAATGAAGAATCAGATCTTAATTTAAATGATGTTTTAGAAGAACCAGATCAAGCAGGAATGGAAATGGAAGGAGGAAAGACTTCGTTCCTCAGAAAGACTTCGTTCCTCAGAAAGAAGCATAAAAAAAAATCATCAAGTAAAAGAAGTAAATCAACAGATAAAACAAAGAAGAGACATGTTAAAAAACACAAAAAAGTACAAAAAGGAGGAGATGATGATGATGAATTAGTTGAAATGGAAGGAGGAAAGACTTTGTTCCTCAAAAAGAAGCATAAAAAGAAATCATCAAGTAAGAAATCAAGTAAATCAAAACATCGAAAACATAAAGGTGGAAAGGTTTCACATAAAGTTGTAAAAAAGTCATCACATCGAAGTAAAAGAGGAAATGTAGGAAAAAAAGTGCATAGAAAAAGAGTACATAAAAAAATGAGAAAAGGAGGTGATGGAGAAAATGTTATAAAACTTATAAGACCAGAGAATGTAAATGAACGAATGAAAGAGCAGGAAGGAGGAAAACGTAAGGTACATCCAAAGATTAAAGCAAGAGGACAGTTAGTAAAAAAAATTTGGGAGTATATAAAATCTAAAAATAAACATTCAGATCTTAAACATGTAAGTAATGTAGTACAAAAATTATTAGAACCACATAAGAAGGAATTAGATGCAATGTCAGATAAAAAATTAGAAGATGCTTATATAAAATTATGGAATGAAAATAAGGCTAAATTAGAATCAAGATTATGGGTTTAAAAAAAATGAAAGATAATATAATTATAAATAATATAAATGTTTATAAATATATGTAATATTAAGCAATGTTATTTAAATGAATTAAATATGAATGATGGATTAACATACAATGAATATATTAAAAAATACAATCGAAATTATTTATGGGAAGATGACATTAAAAAATATCCATGTGGGCATTATTGTTTAACATATAATAATATAAACATATTAATAACTAGAAATATGTTTGGACATTATTGGATTTATATAAAATTAAAATCATGTTATTATAAAATATTACAAAATATAAATAATATAATTTATAATAATGAAATATATTATAAAAATAATACATGGATAGGTTTTAATTTTATAATAGAATCAATAAAATATACCATTGAAAAATCAAAAATATATAGATTTTAACAATGGAAAATTTTATAAATCTATGGATTATATTATATATTTAGTTTTAGAAATATTATCTGATATTAAAAAAATACTAATTGAATCTATAACAAAGAAAAATAAAGAAAATGATAATAAAATTGAAAGTATATCTTCGTGCCTCAGTATAATAAAAAAAGTAATAAAGTAATTAAAAAGAGATTTTTATTATTTCATTAATCTTGAACCTTTTTTAATAAAATTTATTCTTCTTTTTTCTTAATTTGCACAGTCAAACAATATCTATAACCAAATACCAAAGGTAATGGGCAATGAAACATAGCACCATTAAAAATTATTACTTTTGATTTATTTGGAGCATTACTAGTAATATCAACTATTTTAGTTGGCTCTTTTGTTTCTTTTCCATCACCATTGTCATAAAATGCAAAATTACCACCAACAACATTTATTGTTTTATAACAAATAAAAGTATGAACAGGAAAATTTGTGCCACCAAAATCATCCTGATGAATATCGAAGATACTACTTAATGATTCAGATTGATTACTTGGATTATATGCATAATGAAATTCTATATTAATATCATCATCAGTTATATTATCACAAACAAACAAATCATTGTCATTTAGCAATTTTGCTACGTTTTTAATAATATTAGATTTGTCAAGTTTATCAATAATTTTACAATTATTTATTGATACTTTAATTGTTATAATTTTGTCTTCAGTTATTACAAAAAATTTATCCCAACCTCTTTTATATAATTTTTCATGTTTTTCAATTAAAGAATTTAATAATTGAATTGGCGCAAATGTGTTATCAATTAACAATTGATTACTAATCATTGATGATAATTAAACATTAGATAAATCAATAGTTAATATATTTAATGGCCATCATAATGATTTTATTTATCAATTTTTATAATTTTTTACAATAACATGTAAAATATAACAATATAAATAAATAAAATATTTAGATATTATTTCTTTTCTTAGTACATATACATTAAAAAATTAATAAAATTGAAATTAAAAACATTAATTTACATAAGTATGAAGATTTATAAAAATAATACAGAAGACAAAAACAACATATATAAATTTGATTTAAAATTTGATTTCCCAAAAAATGTTAAAAAATGGATGAATGTAAGGTAATAAAAAAATTCAATATAAATAAAAGAATGAAAAAATACAACTATGAAGATCTATTAATAAAAAACAATAGTTATAGAAATAATGATAAATTAATTTATTAATATAAATAAAATAATATAATAATAATTTATGTATACAAGTAGTTTACCATCATTAACACCATTGCATGATACATTAGAAAAAAAGAAAGTTTATTCAAATATAAACTCAACAACATATGCATCAGTAAATAATTCAACAACATTAGGAAATCATAGTTATAATCAATCAAATAAATTTAATTCTGTAGATTATAAACAATCATTTACAAAAAACAAAAATTTACCAAGAAGAATGGATAATGAAGATAGTTCAAGAAAATTAGAAATGAACGGTTCAACAGAAAATAGTTATTATACAATAAAAAAAGAAGTAGAAAATTTTACACCAATAGTACCATTTAAAACAAATACATTTACAAATGGATTACCATCACATTCAACATATGTACAAGATAAATTATATATAGGAGGAAAAAGAAATAATGAAACACCAATACAACCAATAAGAGTAAATAAAGGTTTAAATTTAAATTACAACGAGGATTCAACAGTAGGATTTCATGATCAATTTAGATTACCACCAACAAATACAATAGATAAAAGAAATTATTTAAGAGCAAAAGATACAAAAATATTTCCACTAGGAACACCAACTAGTGAAATTAAAAATAGAAAAATGATAGGAATATTTCACAAACAAAAACCAGAAAAAACAAAATTATTAAACAATTTAGAAAGTTCAGTACCAACTTTTATAGTAAATAGACCAAGAGCAAATATGCAAGAATTTTATAAAATAAACCCAGCAAAATCAAGTTTAGGAGAAAATTACAAACCTTTAGCACAAAATACACAATTAGGAATTAAAAATCAAAATAATGAAAGAATAAAGGATAATAGAGTAGAACATAAACAAGATTATATAGATGTAGGATATAAACAAGGATATGGAAATTTTTTAGATGTATTACATCATATTCCAGAGCAAAATAAAGAATTTGAGAAAAATTTAGTAGAATATTTTAACGAAGAAGAGAGATTAATGAATGGATATAATAATTCAGCATACAATATACCAGAGGAGCAAAGAAATACAACACAGAATATAGAAAAAAAACCAGCATATAGAGTAAAGCATTATATAAATACAGTAAATATGATTAAATTATCAGATAAAATAAATCCAGATGGAAATCATTTTATGATAAAGCATTATATAAATAGTCCAAAAGTATTACCACACACTGAATTACATACAACACAAAGAGAAACAGATAGACCAACGGCATATACACAACCAACAAGGATGACAAAACAAATAAAGATAAATAATATGGAAGTAACAATGGATGATAAAAAGGAGCAAATAAATAATTTAAAAACAAGACCATGGGTACCAGTAGGAGCAGTAAAGACACCAGAAAATATGAGTGATGTTATGTTAAATAATAAACTAACAGAAGAGTATATAGGAAATCCGAATTTAAATTTAAATTTTCAAATAGGATATACAGGAATGAAGATTAAGGATCCAACAATACAAGATAATAAATATAATCATTTTGATACGGAAGTATTAAAACAACTAGATACAAATCCATTATTGATAAGAAATAAGGATAAAAAAGATATACAAAATAGGCAAAATGATCGTTTTACGGCGATAGATGATATATAAAAATTGAACAAAAAAATGAATATTACAATAGAATATGAATGTAGAAGATTTCAATGTTGATATTTTATCAAAAAATATTAAAATATCAACAATAACATTAGATTGTAAAATAGAATTAAAAAAAAAAGAAATAAAACAAATAATAGAGTTAGATTTAAAAAAATTTGAGAATGAAGAAATATTAAACAAGTTCAAAGAAATTATATTTATAAAAAATAGATCAATGTTAATATTAAACAATGAAACGAAAGAATTTTTAAAAAAAATAAATAATAAAAATATAACAAAAAGTGAAAAATATTATTATAAAAAGATTAATAAAAAATTAAAAAGTAAATTATTTTCAAATCAAACATCATTATTAATAAAAATAAATAATAATAATACATATATAAAGATATTTAAAAATGGAACAATACATTTGACAGGATTTAATAACTTAGAAACATTAAAAAAAATAATGGAAATTTTAAAAGAATTAATAAGATATGTTTTTAAAATAGACATTATAATAAAGGATTATAAAATAAGATTAATAAATAGTTCAATTAATATACATTATAAAATCAATAGAACAAAATTATACAAAGAATTATTAGATAAAAAAATAAATGTACATTATAATCCAAATAGATATGCAGGAGTAAATGTAAAAATAAATTTAAATGATAATAAAACAACATTTTTAATATTTCATACGGGAATGATGTTAATATTAGCTAGTGGAGGATTTAAACATTTAGAATTATCATATAAATACATAGTAAATTTATTAGATAATTTAAAATCAAAAATTATATGTAAAAAAATTGAATAAAAATTGAATATAAATATAATACATTAGATAGTTTATGAAAAAAGTTAATTTTAAAACAATTATAATTTTACCAAGTAAAGAAAAATACTATATTATAGATAAAATAGAAAACAAAATTTTAAAAAAAATAAATAGAATACAATATTGTAAAATAAAATTCCATGATAAAATTATATGGCAAGATATATTAAATTTATTGACAAGAATATTAGGAACATATGAGCCAACATTAAAATTAAATTTAGTATGTAATAATAAACAATTTAATGAATATTCTTTTTACAATATTTTATATAGAAAATTATTAAAATGTGATTATACAATAAAGATATATTTTCATAGTTAAAAAATTGATTTATTAAAATATATAAAAAATAAAAATATGAGTAATACTATTATGGATACAATAAATGTCATTAAAAGAAATGGAAAAATGGAACAATTTGATATAAAAAAAATATATAAAAGAATTTTAAAATTATATGATACAAATAATGAATTTAAACATGTTGATTTGGAAATGATTGTAAATAAAATGAAAACTTCATTAATAAATAAAATATCAACAAAAGATTTAGATAAGTTATCTGCAGATGAATGTGCAAATTTTGGGGATCAACATTATGAATATACAGATTTAGGAGGAAGAATATTAATATCAAATTTACATAAAGAAACAAATAAAGTAAATTTTGTAGAAAAAATGAATTATATACAGAAATCAACAAATTATTTAGATGATAATTTTTTAGAATCTGTTAATAATAATAAAATAGAATTATTAAAAATCATAGATTATACAAGAGATTATATTTTTGATTATAGAGGAATAATGATGTTAATGTTATCATATTTAATAAAAGATAATTTAGAAAATATTATAGAAACACCACAAGATATGTTTTTAAGAGTAAGTATTGGTATACATGGAAATGATATAGAAAATGTAAAAAATACATATGATATGATGAGTAAACAATATTTTGTGCATGCTACACCAACATTATTTAATGCAGGAACAAAAAAAAATCAATGTTCAAGTTGTTTTTTATTAGGAATAGAAGATTCGATAGTAGATATATTTGAAACAATAAAAAATTGTGCAATAATAAGTAAATATGCAGGAGGAATAGCGGTACATGTATCAAACATAAGAAGTAGAAATTCAAAAATAAATGGAACAAATGGAAAATCGAATGGATTATTACCATTTTTAAAGGTATTTAATGAAACAGCAAATGCAGTAGATCAGGGTGGCGGAAAAAGGAATGGATCAATAGCAATATATATAGAACCATGGCATGCAGATATAGAAGATTTTTTAGAAATAAGATCACAAATGGGAGATGAAAAAATAAAGGCAAGAGATTTATTTCCAGCATTATGGATATCAGATTTATTCATGAAAAGAGTAAAAAATAAAGAAAACTGGTCATTATTTAATCCAAATAAATGTCCAGAATTATATAATACATTTGGAGAAGAATTTGAAAAATATTATGTACAATATGAAAATGAAAAAAAATATGAAAAACAAATAAGTGCAACTAAATTATTTGACAGAATAGTATCATTAAATATTGAAACAGGATTACCATATATAAGTTTTAAAGATAGTGTGAATAAAAAAAGTAATCAATCTAATTTAGGAATAATAAAGAGTTCAAATTTATGCAATGAAATAATGCAATATTCAGATAGCAAAACATATGCAGTATGTAATTTAGCTTCATTAATTTTAGATACATTTATAGAAAATGAAAAATACAATTTTGAGAAATTAGGAGAGGCAACAAAACAATTAGTATATAATTTAAATAAACTAATAGATATAAACTTTTATCCAATAAAAGAATTAATAACATCAAATATGGATAATAGACCAATTGCAATAGGTGTACAAGGATTACAAGATGTATTTCATAAATTAAAAATGCCATTTGACTCAAATGAAGCTAAGATATTAAATAAACAAATATTTGAAACAATATATTATTATGCATTATTAAAATCAGTAGAATTGGCAAAAGATAATGAAAAATATAAAAACTTTGATGGTTCACCATTTAGTAAGGGAATATTACAATTTGATATGTGGCCAACAAACAATTTAACAATGAATTACAATTGGGAAGAATTAAAAAACAATATAAAAAAATATGGAACAAGAAATAGTTTATTAACAGGATTAATGCCAACAGCAAGTACAGCACAAATATTTAATAAAACAGAATGTTTTGAACCAACAATATCATTAATAGGAATACATAAAACATTAGCTGGACAATTTAAAAGAATAAATAGATTATTAGTGAATGATTTAATAAAATTAAAATTATGGAATTATGAAATAATTCACAATATAGAAACAAATAATGGAAGTATACAACAAATAAAAGAAATACCAGAAAAAATAAAGAATTTATATAAAACAGCTTATGAAGTAAAACAAAAATGTTTAATAGAAATGTCAGCAGATAGAGGTAGATTTATAGATCAAAGTCAAAGTTTAAATTTATTTTTTAATATAGATGGTTCAATTGAAGCAAAATTTAAAAATGCAATATTATATGGATGGGAATTAGGATTAAAGACAGGAAAATATTATTTACGAACAAGAGCAGGATCAAATGGTCAGGATATAAATAGACATATTAAAAAAGAAGATAATAAAGAAAAAGAATGTATTAGTTGTTCAGTTTAATAAAATATTAATTTATATTATGATATCTATAATAATTTTAATAATTATTTTAATAATTATTATATATTATAATTATGATATTCAAATAGAAAATGAAAAAAATTATGTTGATATAATGTATCAAAAAATGAAAGATAATATCAATTTTAAAAGTAAATTTCCATATATAACAGGTATAATATCACCATTTTATACATGAGGTTTAATAGATGGAATTTTAATAGATGGAATTTTAATATCTGTCATATAACTCATATAAATACTATATGAGTTATTAAATAATTTATTTTTTTCAAATATAGTAGTATCATTTAAATTATTAACATTTATTAAATAATTATAAAATTCTTTCTTGGATGAATTTAAATTATCTAAAATATAATTTGGTGGTTGGATATGTTCATTAGTATTAATCATTATTGCTTTTTTGTATAAATCAATCATTACATTGGTAATACGAGGATCACTTTGAATTTTTTTAATTGTGCTATTTTTTAATTTTTTTTGAATAAGTAATAGTTTTTCAGAATTTTCTTTTTTAATATTTTGTAAATCTTCAAATATTTTTTTATGATTTTCATCTTTTGTTAATAAAATACAAATTGTTAATTTTTCATTTTCACGTTTATATTCAACAGAAAAGTTATATAGAAAGTCATCACTTTTATTAAAAAAATTTTTAATAATTTCTATTTTATCATTTTTTATAGTTTTATCAAATTCAAAGCATGTAACACTATTATATAAATTTAATATAAAATTTTCAAATTCTGATTTATTAGAAAGATAATAACTACAATCAATAGGATTTGGTTGAATACCATAAATTTCAATGTTAAGTTTTAAAGTTGAATAAATATCAATTAATAAATTTTCATTAATAAAGGAATATTTAAAATTACAATTGTATGTATTTAAATATTTAGAAATAACAGATTGTAATAATTCTTCCATATATAATTCAAAGTTATCAACAAATTTGGTATAATGTGATAACATAGTTTCTACAAAATTTTGTTGTTTTATCTTAGTTTCAAAAAATTGTAATGATGAATCAGTTAATGAAACAGTTTTCATAATATAATATTAAATATTTTATATTTAAATAATATATGAATATTGATAATATTTTTAAAAATTTAAACTATTCAGATAAACAATTATTAATAAACAATTTAAGTTTAATAAATAAAAAAATACAATCAATATATAATTATAATATTGATAACGAGGAGAGAATAATATTAATTTTAAATAGTATATTACCATATTCAAGTAAAACAATATATGATAAAATAGTGGATTTAAATGAGATATATACAAATTCATTAATAAATTTAGAATATACAAAAATAGATAAAGAAGATATATTAAAAAAGAATGTAGAAATATATTTAAAAATCTTGGATATAACTAGACATAAAATATATGTAAATTTCATAGAAATTTATCCAATACAAACATTTGATAAGAATTTATCAATTTATAAGAATACAATATATAATGATGGTTTAGAAAATAATGATAAAGGATTATATATTGGTGATATTTATAATACGATATCATTTAATTTATATAACAATGTAAGAAATATAAAATGGTTATTATATATTTACAATAATAAAACATTTTATGAAATAATAAATAAAGAAGATAATGTTGTTGATGTTATATTAAACCAAAGAGAAAATTTTATAGAATATAGTAAAATATTAATATATTTTTTTGAAGAGGATTATGTACCTGATGCATATAAAGAAAGTATGATTTTTAAAGAAGCATATAATAAAAAAAATGAAAATATTATTAAACAAATACTTTTAAAATATGCAAATATAATAAACTATTATATTAAAAAAAGCATACTTAAATTAGAATCAATGGGATTTTACAAAGACATATTAACAGAAAAACATAATTGTAAATTTGTATATAATTTTGCTAAAAGTATATTGATAAAATTATTTGGAATAAATGAATTAAAAAATAAAGCAAAATGGGAAGAACTAAATGATAATGAAAAAAGTGAATTTTTAAATATATTAAAAAAAACAAATAATAATGATTGGTATAATATAACAAATGTATTAAATATTATAAATTATAATGAAATAAGTAAAAACATAGCAATAAAAATAAAAGAAAATTTAATAGAATATGTGATGAAAATAATGATACATAAAAAAATATTAACAGAAGTTAAAAATAAAATGAGTGACAATGAAATAATAATAAATTATGAAAATTCAGAAAATCCAATAACAAAAAAAAAACATTTTACCACAGAAAATTTTATAACAACTAATAAAAAAATAAATATAAGACATCAAGTTTTTAATAAAGATATTTTTAAATTATTAAAACAAATTGATTTTTACAATCATTATTTAAACAACATATTATTATTTATAACTGGAGAAACAGGACAAGGTAAATCAACATTAGTACCTATATTAATATATTATAGTTCATATGTATATGATTATACAAAAGATGTAAAAATAAAATGTACACAACCACGACATAAACCAGTAGAAGATAATTATAAAAAAGTATTAAAAAATTTAAATATAGATCTAAATAAAGACATAAATGAATTAAATAAAGAAGAACTAGAAGAATATCACAATAAACAAATTATACAATATCAACATAAAGATGATGAATCATTTTTATATGATATATATAAAAGTAGATATATTATATTAAATGAATCATATAATAAAAAAAAATTGGAACTACTATTAAATGTGACAGAATCATATTTAAGATTTGTAACAGATGGATTATTATTAAATGAATTATATGAAGAAAACCAATCAACATATAATGTAATAATAGTAGATGAAGTTCATGAGCATAATACAAACATGGATATGATATTAACATTATTTAAAGAAATTTTAACAGTTAATAAAAAAATAAAATTAATATTAATAAGTGCAACATTAGATAATGATGAAAAAAGATATAGATTATTTTATAATAATAAAAGTATAGTTGATAAAAGGTTTAACATAACACCATTAATTGGAAGAGAATATAATGTAAAACCAATATATAATAATTTATCAAAAGACAAATCATATCAATCTAATGAAGAATTAGGTATACAAGAATTAGAAAAACTATGTAAAAATACAAAAGAAGGAAATATATTATTTTTTTCAATAGGAGAATATGAAATAAAGGAATTATATAATAAATTATTAAAAATATTACCAGATAATATATTAATTTTACCATATTATACAAACATAGAAGAATCATGGAAAGAAGAGATAACAAAAATAAATTTAAAAGAAATAACATTTAAAAGAGATAAAATAATGGAGAATTATAAAAAAGATTATGAAGAACGGGATATAGGAAATTATAAATATTCAAGATTTGTGATAATAGCAACAAATATTGCAGAAGCATCTATTACAATAAATAATTTAACATATATAATAGAAACTGGATGGGAAAAATCAAATAAATTAAAAAAAATGGATTATATAATTATAAATCCAACATTAGAAATCAGTAAAATATCAGAAGTAAGTAGAATACAAAGAGAAGGAAGAGTTGGACGAGTATCTAATGGAATATGTTATTATACATATCCAAAAAATAACAGAATGAAGATTAAAACAAAGTATAAAATAGAAAATGAAATGTTTTTACCTTATATTTTTTCACTAATATTATATTTTAATAATAAAAAAAAAATATATATAAAAAATAAAATGAATACAAGTGATATAGTGAATAAAATATTAGATATAACTGGTAATTTTTATATAATACATCCAATGGAAAATGATATAGAACGAAATGAAAAAACAAAAATTATAAAATATGATGATAAATATAAAAAATATATGTTATCATTAATAAATTTATTAATAAGATATCAATTAATAGATGATAATTTAGAACAAACAAACTTTGGAGAAAATACGAATAATTATGGAAGAATATTTAATATAACAGATTTAAATTATAAAATGTTAATGGTATATGGAAAAAAAAATAATGTATTTGAAGAAATAGTACATATAGTTAATTTATTAGAAGTGATTAACAATAATATAAAAAATTTTATAGATATAAATATTAATGTAAGAGATAGTGAAGTTTTAATAATATATTATGTATCAAAAATTTTAATGCAATATTTAATAATATATGATAAAGAAAACAATAAAATTAAAGATATGAATGCATATAACAATTTAATGAAACTGATGAATATAAAAATACCAAAAAAAGACTTAGATAACTATTATTTTAATTTAATTAAAAAAAATAAGAATATAAAAGATTTTTACAATATTATAGAAAAGAAGTCAAAAAATAAAATAGAAAATATTGAAGAAATGATATATAGATGTTTTTATGAAAGTTATAAATTTAACACATTAGAATTTAATGATTTAACAAAAAAATATGAACATATTTTAAACAAAGAATTGTCAATTGAATTAGAAAATAAAGAAAATGAATTACAAAAATTAATGATAATTCCAAGTAATAAAATATTTTATATAAATTTAATTTATAAAAATGAAAATTTTATACCTAGTATAATATCAAATATATATTGATAAATATTAAAATTAGATACAATTGTTATGAATATGGAAGAAAATATAACACTATTAGAATTTCAAAAAAATAGTATAAATAAAGAATTTCAAAAAAATAGTATAAATAAAGAATTTCAAAAAAATAGTATAAATAAAGAATTTCAAAAAAATAGTATAAATAAAGAATTTCAAAAAAATAGTATAAATAAAGAATTTCAAAAAAATAGT
>Ga0247727_10002060_pt1 | contig 46532 bp, 45 predicted proteins | sample WisWelCaveWW1625_FD_202498 | JGI IMG/M metagenome (GOLD analysis project Ga0247727, IMG submission 202498) | Biofilm microbial communities from Wishing Well Cave, Virginia, United States - WW16-25 | ecosystem: Environmental > Aquatic > Deep subsurface > Groundwater > Cave microbial mat | place...
TGTTTTGCCCGAGCCTGAACCGCCTGCGATGCCAATGACCAGAGGGTCTGGGTTCTTCATGCCTCCATTATAAGTGTAGTAATGCATGAAGTCTAGCGAGGTACATGAAGATGGCACTGGAAGCGTAAGTTTCACGGGGATGAGAATTGTTAGGTATAATATTCTTGCAAGTAATCTTACGTGGACATACCATCGAGGAGCCGGATTTGGCGTTTAACCCGATTAATTGGTTGTTGGGCCTGTTTTCACTGGATATTGCAATTGACCTGGGGACCGCGAATACACTGGTAAATGTGCGCGGCAAGGGGATTGTGATCAATGAGCCGTCCTGGGTGACGATTGACAAACGCTTGCGCCAACCCTTAGCCATTGGTTTGGAAGCGAAGGAAATGCTGGGGCGCACGCCTGGGAATGTGGCAGTTGTCCGCCCGCTTCGTGACGGTGTGATCTCGGACTTTGATATTACTCAGGTAATGTTGGAATATTTCATCGGACGTGTCCATGAACAAAGCGTTGTGCCATTACCGCGTCCACGTGTAGTGGTGGGGATTCCCACGGGTGTGACCGAAGTGGAGAAACGCGCGGTGTACGATGCTGTGATGGCATCGGGCGCTCGTGCGGCTTATATGATCGAAGAGCCGATTGCGGCGGCGTTGGGCGCGGGTCTTCCGATCGGCGATGTTCGCGGGAGCATGGTGGTAGACATCGGTGGCGGCACCACCGAAGTGGCGGTCATGTCTATGAGCGGAGTTGTGGCTTCGCGGTCTCTGCGTGTGGCTGGGGATGAAATGGATCAGGATATCGTCCAGTATTTGCGTAACAAATATAATTTACTGGTTGGCGAGGGCGTTGCGGAACAGATCAAATGGAAGATTGGTTCGGCATACCCGCTTCAACCCGAAAAAACAATGGAAGTGCGCGGGCGCAATCTAGTCACAGGGTTGCCGGAGAGCATAGAAATTTCATCCGTTGAAATGCGCGAGGCGTTGGCAGGCTCTGTACAAGTCATTGTGGATACGATCCGCGACGCGTTGGATGAAATACCGCCTGAGATCGTTTCAGACTTAATGGATATAGGAATTTGTCTTGCGGGCGGCGGCGGTCTATTGCAGGGCTTGGCAGACCGTTTGACTGATGAACTTAAACTGCGCGTGTGGGTTGCAGAAGACCCGCTCACTTGTGTGGCGCGCGGGGCTAGTTTGGTTTTTGAGGATTTTGATAATTTGAGTCGGTATCTGGTTGGTCTTGAACGCGGTAGTACTCGGCACAACGCGTAAACCTCACTTTGCCTAAGTTCGCCCAAGCCGTTGTCCTCGGCAAGAGCTAGGACTTGCACACTAACATGAGAGATTTATTTTCACGCACCCTACAAACAACGATCATTTTTCTGGTCGTGGGGGGAGTGTTGGCGTTGGCGCTTGGAGGTTATTTTAGTTCGGCTTCCAACGTGTTCACCAGATCGTTGATCAATTTACAAACCTGGTTTTCATCCCGTTTCGTAGCGGTTCAGGATTTTGTAACCGCGCCCCGCGATATCACATCGTTACGCCAGCGCAATGCGGAACTCGAAGCCGAAGTTGCCGAATTGCAGGGGCAGGTCATTCAACTACAACAGGAGGTCGGCGAGACGGAAATCCTCGCCGCGTTGGTTGACTTTTCGCGTGCGAATCCTGAAAACACGTATCAAGCCGCCGCAGTGATTGGGCGAGACCCGAGTCCGTTTTTACATTTTGTGATCATCAATCGCGGATCAAATGATGGGATTCTGCGCGGGATGCCTGTTGTTACGGATCAGGGATTGGTGGGCCGCGTCGACGCGGTGATCGCGGATGCGGCTCGCGTCCAGCTGATTACTGACCCTGCGTCGAAGGTCAACGTCCGCCTCCAGAACGCGGAGACCGAAGCGTCGCTCATTGGGTCAGTCACAGGTGATGTAACGCTTGAATTAATCCCACAGGATATTAATATTGAAAGGGGCGACCTCGTGTTGACATCTGGTCTAGGCGGCGGTTATCCTCCCGATCTGATCGTCGGGCAGGTGGTCAACCCCCGCAAACGAGACTTTGATTTATTCTGGCTAGCCACCGTCCAGCCAGTCGTTGACTTTAATCGTCTTCCGATTGTGCTTGTAATCGTCAATTTTAGACCAGTGGATACTTCCCCTCTTTTCCCATCTCCATAATCGAATGCGTAATGTAGTTGCGGCTCCGGTAATTGTATTGGCTGTGTTGTTGCAATCGGCTATAGTTAGCCGTATTGCACTGCTCTCAGGCATCGCAGACCTGCCATTGGTCATGCTGGCGGCATGGGCTTTGCAGGAAGACGTGGATACCGCATGGCATTGGGCGGTCGCGGCTGGTTTGTTTGTCGGGTTTGTGTCTGGCATTCAATGGTTCGTCCCTGTCATAAGTTATATTGTTGTTGTGTTCCTTGCTCAAATTTTGCAAGGGCGCGTGTGGCAGGCTCCCTTGCTGGCGATGTTTCTTGTATCGTTACTTGGAACGGTTGTAATGAATTTATTGTCCTTAATTACTCTTCGAATATTTGGCGTTCCTCTGCCAATCGGGGATACACTTGGTTTTCTTACTTTGCCAAGCGTGTTGTTGAATTTGCTTCTTGCCATTCCTGTGTACGCAGTCATGCGTGACCTGGCAAGATGGGTGCACCCGTCACCGGAGGTCGTATGAGTTCGCAATCAACAGGTAAATATCAAGTTCCGTTGTGGCGGGTGTTTGTTGTTTATGGTGTCATTGCTTTTGCAGTGGGCGCGGTCATCTTTCGCCTCGTATCTCTGCAGATTCTTGGCGCGCAGGATTGGGTTGATCAGGCGGTGGAAAACTACCAAAGGACAATCCGTGAGCCTTCCGCACGGGGTATTATTTACGATCGCAACGGGTTTGTCCTGGCGCGTAATATTGCCTCCTATAATGTGGTGATTACTCCTGCAGGCTTGCCGGACGACGAAGCCGATATCCAAAGAATCTACCGCGAAGTATCCAAGCTGACCGGCGTGCCTGTAGGCGGACCCGTCACAGACGAAACCCTGAACAACGCAAAACTTTTTTCAGCCTGTGTGCCCGGTCCCAGCATTGCGGACATAGTCGCACTCGGCGATTCGCTGGCTCCGTTTACGCCGGTCAAGATCACCTGCAACATCAGCGAAGAGCTTGCACGCGTCATCCGCGAAAATTCTGTGGACTGGCCCGGTGTCTCATTGGAGATCGAACCGATTCGGGATTACCCCACCGGATCGTTGACTGCAAACATCGTCGGATTCCTCGGACCGATTCCCGCGGCGCAGGAACCTGCTTATCGCGATAGAGGCTTTATCCCCAACCGCGACAAGATCGGGTATGCCGGCGTCGAAACATCGCTGGATGACATTCTGCTGGGTCAAAACGGCAGGCGCGTCGTCCAAGTGGATGTCGCGGGTGAGGAACTGCGGAATCTTGAGCCTCCGGTCTCATCCATCCCCGGGCACAATGTTGTTTTGACAATTGATACCCGCCTGCAAAAAGCCGCCGAAGCCGCGCTGGTGGATGAAATCAACTACTGGAATACCTACTTTAGTACAACACGAATCTCCAGTGGCGTGGTGATTGCAATGAACCCGAAGACGGGCGAAATTCTGGCGATGGTTTCCCACCCAACGTTTGAAAACAATCGTATGGTGCGATTCATCCCCGGGTATTACTTTGAACAATTGGAACAAGACCCGCGCACGCCTCTTGTGAATAACGCGATCTCCGCCGAGTTTGCGCCTGGCTCCACATTCAAACTATCCACGGCAACCGGCGCCTTCAATGAAGGGGTTGTTGATTTGGGAGATATTATTGAGACGCCTGGCAGGTTGGTGTTGTGCGAAAGATTTTCTCCGAACGACCCGTGTACAGAGCGCAACTCACGTCCCTTTGTGGATTGGATTTACGAACGCAACGGTGTGATCAATGAAGCAGGTTTTGGCTCGCTTGATTTTCTTCGTTGCATCGCGTTCTCCAGCAACGTCTGCTTTTATAAATTAGGCGGCGGCTTTGAAGGTGAAATCGAAGAAGGGCTGGGAATCTTCCGGCTGGGTGAATACGCGAGGGCGTTGGGATACGGCGAGAGGTCCGGGATCCAGCTCCCGGGCGAAGAGAACGGGCTTGTCCCATCCCCGCAATGGAAACGTATCAACACCGGCGAAAACTGGTCAACGGGAGATACCTACATCGCGAGCGTTGGTCAGGGATATGTTACGAGTACGCCGTTGCAGGTATTGATGTCTGGCGCGACCATTGCCAACCGCGGCAAATTGATGCAACCGACTGTTGTTCGAGAGGTGCAGGACGGGGAAGGCCGCATCGTCTCATTGTGGTTTGACCCGGTTAATTTCTATTTATACGAAGTTCGCCAGACAACCGACTCACAAGGCAGGGCGCAGGATGTATGGGTGAACACTGTCAACCCGGATGATTCATTTTCATCCGCGCCGCCGGGAAGCTACCAGATATCCCCGTTTACGCCAAACATGAAATGGGACATTACGGCGGCTCCGATCATTGAAGAATGGAGTTGTTTACAAGGGTATTGCGACCTGACCGGGAATAGTAAAAGCGTTCAACCTTCCACCATCGAAGCGGTGCGTACCGGTACACGCATGGCTGTCACGCAGGACCTCGGCACCCTTCACGATATATTTCTGGAAGATTACCCGATTCCTATTGCAGTTGCCGGCAAGACGGGCACTGCCGAATACTGTGATGACGTGGCGCGAATTGCAGACCGTTGTCGCTTTGGCGCCTGGCCCACCCACGCGTGGACTTTGGCATACGCCCCGTTTGATGACCCTGAAATCATAATTCTCGCATTTGCATATAACGGCGGTGAAGGCGGAACCGTAGCTGCGCCGATTGTGGCGCGTGTGATGCAGGCTTATTTTGAACTGAAATCCATTGATCTTTTGCAGAATGGCGGCGGGTAAATTTTCACTGGTTACTCATGCTATAATTTCGCATTGGCTTATGAACGAGACCCAATCCCTGCTCCATATCAAAGGCCTGCGTGACGGACTGCTGATCTCCATGGACGATGCTTCCTGGGAAGACCAGCGCGCCGCATTGTTCACACAAGTGGACGATCAACCTGCTTTCTTTCAAGGTGCGCGCCTTGCCCTGGATGTGGCAAGCCAGGTCTTGCATGTCAACGATCTGGTGGAAATTCGCGACCAGCTATCAGACCGCGGCATATTTCTCTGGGCAGTGATCAGCGAATCGCCGACAACTGAAAAGACCGCACAACTTCTGGGTCTCGCGACTCGCATCTCCAAACCGAGGCCCGAAGAATCGCGACAATTTTCTGTTGAAGACCTTGGTGAGGAAACATCACTGTTCCTGAATCGCACGCTTCGCTCCGGAACAAGGATTGAATTTGCAGGTCATGTTGTTGTATTGGGTGATGTAAACCCCGGGGCAGAAGTCGTGGCGGAAGGGAGTGTGATGGTTTGGGGTCGTGTTCGAGGTATGATCCATGCAGGGTCGAAAGGTAACACAAACGCAGTGATCTGTGCCCTCGATCTTTCACCTACTCAGTTGCGCATTGCCGACGAGGCTTCTGCCATGTTAACGCCGCGCGAAACTCCGCAACCTGAAATCGTTCGGATCAATGAAGAAGGAAAACTCCAGGCTGAATTCTGGTCATCTAATAAAGTTGTGTAGCAGGCACTGCCGTAGCCGACCGGCACCACAGTCGTTATCTTCATCATAGGAAATCATTATGCCCGCACAAGTCATTACCATCACATCCGGAAAAGGCGGAGTAGGAAAGACCACTGCTGTAGCGAATATTGCTGTTGCGCTTGCCGCCGACAAATCGAAGGTTGTTTGTATTGACGGCGATATCGGCCTTCGCAATCTCGATGTGATCCTGGGCTTGGAGAATCGAATCGTGTACGATATAGTTGATGTAATCGAAGGGCGTTGTCGCTTGAAACAGGCGATGATACGCGATAAGAAATTGCCCGATCTGTATCTCATCCCTGCAGCGCAGACCCGCGATAAAAATGCGGTCTCTGCCAGTGATATGACCCGTCTCATCAAGGATTTGCGATCCGACTATGATTTCGTGTTGATCGATTCGCCTGCGGGCATCGAGCGCGGGTTTAGAAACGCCATCGCCGCCGCGGACCGCGTCCTTGTGATCACCAACCCTGAGGTCAGCGCGGTGCGCGATGCAGATCGGATCATCGGCATTCTCGAATCGGAGGAAAAAGGTCCGGCTTCGTTGATCCTGAATCGTTTGAATCCAGCACTGGTGAAAAGCAAGGATATGCTTTCGCCGGAGGATGTGCTCGATCTGCTCGCGATTGAGTTGCTCGGAATAGTGCCGGAGGATGAAAACGTGATCATAGCTTCGAATCGCGGCGCGCCGGTCGCGTACGATATGAAGAGCAGGGCAGGGCAGGCCTTTCGCAACATCGCTAAACGATTGAAAGGCGAAACTATCCCGTTCCTTGATCTGGATGCGCAAGGCAGTTTGTGGGAACGTATTCAACGATTGGCGGGGAGGAAGTAATATGAGCTTCTTCGACAGATTATTTGGGAAGAAACACAGCGCAGATAACGCGAAGGAGCGCCTGCAACTGGTGTTGATTCACGATCGCACGGATCTGACCCCCGCCGAACTTGATTCGCTCCGAGACGATTTGATCGCCACGATCAGCCGCCACGTAGCAATTGACGCCCAGTCTGTCCAAATAGACGTGGAACATGATGGGCGTTCACAGCGCCTGGTCGCGGATATTCCCCTCAAAGCCGCGCGCCGCAAAACAAAAAAGGCGAGATAGACGTTCACCGCCAACGGCGTTGAAAATACTTTGCCACTGATTTCACGGATTGGCACAAATTGATTGATAAACAAATCCGCGGCTAAGGTCTTGAAGGAAATATGCTACGCAACATCTCATGGCGATATTTTGATTTCTGGTTGCTGGGGGCTGTTGTTCTTGCAACCGCCTTTGGCACAACCATGATCCGTTCAGCGGTGGCGGGGAATGAAGTGTTATTGCCGCTCATCAACCGTCAGATCTACTTTGCCCTTGCAGGACTCGTCCTCATCTTCATCGTCGCCGCGATTGATTATCGCTATTGGATGGCGTTGTATCGCCCGATGAATTTTGTCATTCTCCTGTTTTTAGCGACTCTCACAGGGTTTGGTCAAACGGCGTTTGGCGCTCAGCGTTGGTTTCAAGTGGGTGTGCTTTTCCTTCAACCCACCGAATTTGCCAAGATCGTCGCCATTCTTCTTTTAGCGCGTTATTTCGACTTTACTGAAAACAAGCCGCGCGATTGGCGGTGGGTGATAGGTGCTGTCCTTTGGGCCTCCGGTATTATTGTGTTGATCCTGCTCCAACCAAATTTGAGCAATGTAGTTGTGCTTTCCGTAATTCTTGCGGCATTATTGTGGTTTAACGGATTGCAAATCAAGCATCTTGCCATCATCGGCGGTGCAGGCGTACTCGCATTGGGAACGGTTGTTGTTCTGACTGTTGCAGGCATTCGCATCCCGTTCCTGCAGGAATATCAGCAACAACGCATTGCCACCTTCATTTTGCCGGATCCAAACGCGACCTTCGGGGCAACATACAATGTGCAACAGGCGCTGATCTCCATCGGTTCAGGCGGTCTCTTCGGTCAGGGCTACGGTCATGGCACGCAGACTCAGTTACGCTTCCTCAAAGTGCGCCACACGGACTTTATTTTCTCGGCAATCTCGGAAGAGTTTGGCTTCGTTGGCTCTTTGCTGGTAATTGTCATTATCGTGCTGGTGATCTGGCGATGTTTGCGCGCTGCACAAAAGGCGCGTGACGTGGCGGGGATGTGCATCGCGTATGGCGTGGCGACTCTGATCTTCTTTCAGGGCATGGTGAATATCGGCGTTAATTTGAATATCGTGCCGGTATCCGGTTTGCCGCTTCCATTCATCAGCTACGGCGGGAGCGGTCTCACGTCATTGATGCTCGGCATCGGACTCGTCGAGAGCGTTGCGATGCGTTTCCGTCAAATGGAGTTCTAAGGATGCGCCGGTGGTTGAGTAGTCCCGCGTGGTTTTCGCGGGATGTACACTTGCACCAGCACGCAAGTGCAGGTGTCGAAACCACGGATTTACATGGATAAATAAAGTTTGAATCTAACAGGTGGTTTCGATACGGGCTTCGCCCTACTCAACCACCGTGTCTGGAGAATATTTGACAAAACCGGCACGCACACGTATGGCGCCCTCGCCAACTGGAAGATTCCACCTCGGGAGCGCGCGTACCGCGCTCTTCAATTATCTGCTCGCGCGCAAAACAGGCGGGCAATTCATTTTGCGGCTCGAAGATACCGACCAAAAACGATACATCCCCGGCTCGGAGGAGGAGATCATCCGTGCGTTGGATTGGCTGGGCATTACGCCGGATGAATCGCCGGTGCATGGCGGCGCGTTCGGTCCGTACCGGCAGACGGAGCGGCGCGAAAGTTATTTGAAACATGCCCGGCTTCTCGTTCAGAAAGGAAGCGCATATCCCTGTTTTTGCAGTCCTGAGCGACTCGACCAATCGCGCAAGGAGCAGGAAGCGCGCAAAGTGGACCGAGTCCGATATGACGGATTGTGCCGGGTTATTGACCCCGATGTTGCCGCAAGACGAATTGCAAGCGGGGAAAAATATGTCATCCGATTCAAGATGCCTCACGAAGGGAGCACCAGCGCGCACGATCATCTGCGCGGTGACATCGTAACTGAAAATAAATATATCGATGATTACATCATCATGAGATCGGATGGCTTGCCCACGTATCATCTCGCCGCGATGGTGGACGATCACGAGATGCAGATCACGCATGTGCTTCGCGGCTCTGAGTGGCTCGGCACATTTCCGCTTCACGTGCAGATCGTGCGCGCGTTTGGCTGGGACGAACCTGTGTGGGTTCACCTTTCCGTTTTTCTCAAGCCGAGCGGCAAGGGCAAGATGAGCAAACGCGACTCGGCGGAAGCGATGAAGGATGGACACTCGATTTTTGTGGATGATATGAAAGACCTCGGATATACGTCTGAAGGCGTATTGAACTGGATCTCGCTGATGGGGTGGGGCGTGGCAGAAGACGATGTGATGACTCTTGATGAGATGATTCGGCGCTTCAACATAGATACATTGACTCCCTCGCCCGCCGCGATCAACTTCCAAAAGTTGGATCACTTCAACGGGACTCACATCCGACGCTTCGCGACGGAGGACCTGTCAGCCAGGATCAAACCTTATTTCACCGAGGCAGGTTTGGAGGTCCAGAATGATGCGCTGCTCAGAATCACACCATTGATCCGCGAGCGACTCGTCACGCTGGATGACTGCCTTGCCTTTGCGAGTTTCTTCTTCAAGGAAACTGTGGAACCGAATCCAAATGACCTGATCGCAAAGGGACTCGACGCGCAGCAATCCGCTGAGATTGCAAGAAAGGCTTATGAAATTCTCGCGTCACTGCCTGACCTGTCACATCAAACCGTTGAACCTCCGATGCGCGCGTATGTTGAATCGTCGGAATTGAACGCGAATCAAGTATTTGGAATCATTCGCGTCGCGGTGACGGGACAAAAGGTGAGCCCGCCGCTGTTTGAAAGCATGGCGATCATCGGGCGCGAGAAGGTGTTGCAGAGGCTGCAACACGCGATCGGTATTTTAGAGAAACTGTAGAGTCTAATTTTCACGTACGATTACCGATATACTCTCGACAATCATTCACAAGAAAGGAAATTTTCTTATGGACAAAAAAGCTGGAAGCGGAAGAAAAGCAATATTGAGGCGCGCTTCAACTGCGCCAAAAAGCCCGAAGGCGGCGGGAGGCATGGATTTATCCTCGCTGTTCGGTGTGGCGGCGCAGGCTCTCGCGGCGAATCAAACTTCGCTCAATCAGGCAGACGCGCAGAATCAAAATCATGGCGATAACATGGTGCAGATGTTCGGGATGATCACGCAAGCCATGGCGAGTCAGAAGGGCGCCTCGCCCGCGCAACAATTGAGTCATGCAAGTCAATATCTCGCCCAAAATGGGGCGAGCGGATCGGCGAAAGTCTATTCGCAAGGGTTGGCGCAAGCCGCGCAACAATTTCAGGGTCAAAAGTCTGTGACACCTGACAATGCCATGATGCTGGTGCAATCCTTGCTCGGTGGGAATCAACCTGCCGCGCGACAAGGCGGCGGAGCGGATTTACTCGGCGCGTTGCTCGGCGGGATGCAGGGACAATCTGCCCCCCAAAGCAACAGCCGGCAAAATGATGGGATTGATCTGGGCGATGTGTTGAATGCGGGTATGGCATTTATGAATGCCAAGAATCAGGGACAGGATAATATGCAGGCGGCTCTCAGCGCGCTCGTCTCGGCAGGACCGATGGGGCAGAGTTCACACCGTCAGCAATCGGGACAGTTGGTCGGGAATGCCCTGCTTCAAGCTATTGCTGGGATGGCGAAGGGGAAGTAGGTTCGAGAGACAGAAAAATGAACCTCCGCGCTGATTGGTTCGGCGCGGAGGTTTTGTTTTGATACTACCCACTGCTGGGCATGAAGGGGCCTTGCTGTTTCTTTTCCTGCTTCAGCTTGCGTTTCTCCCTCAGGCTGTGCTTGGCTTTCTTCTTTTGTTCCTTGTTGCCTTTATCTTCACTACCGCCTTTGCCGGGTATATGACCATCTCCTTTCGTGTGTTGCACGGATGGATTTCTTTCCGACATCGGGTATTTACTCCTCATCTGGGCAACGGTTCAAGTGCAACCACTCCCGCACCATGTTGACCTTCGCCACCATGTCTTTGCGAGCAATAGCGAAGCAATCTCCTCTTGTAACGGGGGTTGCCGCGTCGCGACGAACGCCCTCGCAATGACACTAGAATCATCGCCTTCCATGAAACACCTTTTCAAGATATGAGTTATCTCGTAACTTCGACAGAAATATTCCTGATTTGAAAATCATCTAATTCGCTGCCATTATCTGTTAGAACAGAACAGAATTCCAATCTATTCATCCCATGCATAAACGCACTCGTTGGAAGGAGAAAACTTTCGCGCTCAGACCATATCTCATCGACAGGGGAGTTTGGAAGTCTTGCAACTTCCGTGTTGTTAACGATGATCAGATCGGATGAATCTACGTCGTAAATCTCCATGCTCACGGAAACAGCATGTATTGGCAGTTGGATGGAAAACTCAAAAGATGTACATCGACCAATTAAGGGCCCATATTTTTCTTCATCGCCCAGATGAAATGTGTTTGGGTCAGAGAATACTATTTGTGGCGTAGATGTTTTTGATGGTGTGGAAACAGCTGTTGATGTGGGCGTCGACACGGCTGTAGCCGTATGCGTAATCGTCATGGTTGGTGTGGCGGACGGTAGCAGTGCAGTGCGGATTGCTTGAATGCCATAGCATGTCATCGCAACGAATAGAATAACCACAATTGCGCCATAAATCATCTTTCGAAATCTTTTTCGGTCCGCTGGTTGCTTCTCTGTCTGGATACGTTTGATTGTCTGAATGAGTTTGTCAGCATCATACTGAAAACGCGAATCGCTTAGCTCATACGCATTTCGCCAAGAGAGTTCCTTAAGATCATCAGGCAGCACCTGCGAACCAGGCATAATACTATCTCGTACAAGGACTGGGATAACACGGACCTTGTCATTCGAAAGCGCAGTTGCGATTTCGAATCGAACGAGGTCATCTGGATTGTCTAGGCGTGGTCGTCCTTCTGCGTCTAGTATGCTCAACCATTGTTTCCCAATCATTACAAGCACCACATCACATGTGGCCATTGCCCTTCTGATAGCTTCACGGAAATCTTCCCCTGGCTCGATTGTGGCCATATCCATGAAAACATTCTTTGGACCAAAATGTGGGGCTAGATATTCGCGCAGACGTCCGGCGTACCCAGCACTGTCATCTCGTCGATAGCTGATGAATATTTTCATGATCAGGCATGCTCCTTCGGAATCAACAATCTGTTGGCTCAAACTGCTGATCAAACAGATAAACAATCCACATCACTTTACCATATTCTACTTTTTCCTTGGACAAGAATACTTGGCACTAAAACAGACAACTCCTCCCCGCTCGCGGACTGTAGCTCCCGTAGCGACTTGCTCGCATCGATCAAAGAGTGTTGTTGTTCGATAAGCATGTTTCAAGTAACTTGAAGTTGTTTAATTGATTCCCATCGCGAACCTCTTACTTCCCAAGGAAGTGCTGGTTGGCTTCGGATCTTTTTTCGTTGATCATTTTGAAAATGATATGTTTCCAGAAGGCGAAATCTTCTTCCGTTTTTCTCTTGAATGAAAGTTACTAAGAGTGCTAACAGAGGATTGGCGCTGTTTCCCCATTGTTCTTGAATTCTGTCCAAGTTTTCCTGATGATGATCTATTCTGCTATAAGAAAATAAGACTGAGAACTCTGCGGTTTCTTTCTTCGAGTAAAGTTTTTGTACTTCATTTACTTTATCATTGAGTGGTTCCTTCCATTCCCACTCAAGGTGGGCAATATCATTTCCGGTATTGTCTTTGATAATCGCGTCTGTTCTGATTCCACTCTCAAAGTAGGTAAAAAACCCCATCGCATCTGCGCAAGATCTCACACAGTTTCCTATATGAGTGGTCCATTCTGCTCTGCTACCGTTGATTTTGTGGCTTTCCGAAAGAGGGAAATCCCGATACCAAAAAGCATTAAACAGGGTAACAAAGTCTTTTACTCGACGTATCATAATTCACCTTTGAATGCTTTATCTAAAATACTCGGTATCAGCGCGGACAACTCCTCCCCGCTCGCGGACTGTACCTCCCGCAGCGCGTTGACCTTCATTGAATTTAACATATTCATAAATACTCTCTATTCTCCTTCCCCTAAATCTGCACTTTGGATTTGGGGGAAGGACGGGAAGGGGGTCATAATTCACCCTTGAACGCCCTATCCAACACGGACGGCATCAGCGCGGACAACTCCTCCCCGCTCGCGGACTGTAACTCGCGCAACGCGTTGACCTTCGCCTTTCGAAGATCCCCGATAGGGGGCAAGCCATCCAAATAGGCAAGGCTACCAAAATACGTCATGATGCGCCGCCGTTTTTTTGTTTATCGAACTTTATTTCCTTTTCTGCATTCTTGGATGCTTTTCCTAATTTTCGACGTGCATTTGTTTCAAGAACAGTGATTGTAAGAAATACAGCGACAAGACCAATGCCAAAATTGACTTCTGGAATAAGCGGGAGAAAAGTCGATAAGATTGCCAGAGCCGATCCAACAAAAAAGCCCTCTATTATCTGTGTGGTTCGTCGCATACCAGAGCTTTTCATAACCAGATATGCCGTTGGAGTATCATAGAGTGTATGTATGAAATAGCCTTTAATGCTTGGGTCAATTTCTATGAAATAATTCCGTCTGCGTGCCAATCCTCGTATGTGGCGGTCTGAGCCAATATCCCGCTGTATTAAGTAATAATATATCTCCATACTAATGATAGCTAACAAGGTTAATGTTGCAAGAAGAATAATCTTAAAGTAGATAATTGGCGTATTGTTACTGGATCCTAATACAAAGACCCCACCTAAGGCTACAGACGCAGAAGTAATGAAAAAGTTGACTCTCGTAACACCTTCACTTCTTAACCGTAAATAATCATTGTGAATTGATTTATATTCTTCTAATAAAATACGTTGAGATGCAGTTTCACCGACTGAATTTTTTGCTGCCTTAGTTTTTCTCTCCATATCACAACTCTCCTTTAAACGCCCTATCCAAAATACTCGGCATCAGCGCGGACAACTCCTCCCCGCTCGCGGACTGTAACTCCCGCAGCGCGTTGATCTGCACAGTTGTCAAGATATCCATCCTCTTTCCCGCGCCTGAGCAAGAATGATTTCAAGGTCTTCTTTGCCAATCATCGTGGCAAATTGACCATATAACCATTTACCTTTGCCACGACTCTTCTGCCCGATCATATAATAGCAGAGTCGAAACTCGATCTTTTTATTGGGCTCGAATTGAAGCTTTTGGAAGAAAATCGCCTTTCCCGGATTGGTTGGAGGGATATGTACGATCTCATCTATCACCTCGTAAATCATGGGCTTACCAAAAATATCTTTTCGCTTGGTTACTTTCCCAACTCGGCTTGGCGTTTTTCGATCCATGGTTTTACCTCACAATTCTCCTTTGAAAGCTTTATCTAAAATACTCGGCATCAGCGCCGACAATTCCTCCCCACTCTTTGACTGCAACTCTCGCAGCGCGTTGACCTTCGCCTGCAAGCCATCCAGATAGACGACAATGCGCCGCTGTTCGTCGAGCGGGGGAACGGGAATTTCACATGAAGCAATATGACCTTGATTTATCTTCCAAATTCCCGAAGTAGTTTTTGCTAAATCTACAATTCTTTCTCGCATGGTAGGTGAATTCCACCACGCCACAAAAAATGCAGGCAGGATTTGATTGTTATCTAATGGCACTTTGATGAACAAATCAGGGAAGATAATGACGCCTTTGTACTCTTCCACTAATCCAGCGCGCCCCACCAAATCTTTGCTTCCATTTCCACGCACAATATAAACATCATTTTCCTGAATAGTGTATGGTTTGGCATCTTCGATGGTGATTGCAATTGGTTTTGTGTCTCTATAATCAATTTTCCCATTTCGAAGTGCTGATATTCTCAAGCAAGAAACTTCAGATGGTTGCTCATCGGATTTTAGAGATTTGCCATTTTTCAGATTTTCACGTCCAACTAATTCTTCAATCGAAATCATTTTCCACGAATGACTGCTGAATAATTGTCTTGTTCCAGATGCAAGCAATGCTTCTGCTTCAATATCTGCCTCTTCGCGCAGACGTTTTGCCTCATTGACCCGCGCCGCTAGCGACTCGATGTGTGTCAAAATACGTTGTTGTTCTTTCAAAGGCGGTAATGGCATAGGAACAGCAAGAAATCTTTTCGACTTCAATTCGGTTTTGATACCACCAGGAATATGATCCTGAACAATATCCCGAAAAGCAGCGCTTCTCAAAAACCACCAAAGGTATTTAATATCAACTCGTTCTTTGTTTGGAATGTATGCGCCATAATGAATTGTCGCTGCGATTGGCTTTTTTGCTGTTTCAGGATAAATAGCGATTGCACCTTTTGTTGCATTGATACCTGAGATAACCAAATCGCCAGAGCGGGCAAGAATCATTCCTGTTTTTGTCTTGCCATCAGCACGCAGTTCGATTTTTCCCTCATTGAACCCAATCTTGCTGACAATGCTTACTTCGCCATTCTCCAAACTTTCAGGAGATGGCGTTTCTTTTCGTTCAGTCAGAACATCACCAAGCAAAACTTTCTGCCAGCCGTTTGTCATCATCACCTTTTATCGTAACCACAGGTGACAGTCATCTTTAAGATGACTGTCACCTTCATTTCGCCAACAACCCCTTAATCTCTTCCATAATCGCCGCAATCTGCTTCTCCTTGGCGAGAATACTCTCCGCCAACTCGGCGGGCGGCAGGTGTTCCAAGTCCTCTTTGCGGCTGGGGTTCTTGATATCGAGATTGACGCTTACTACATCGCCTCCGCCGTTGGTCCGGATCACGTCCGCGGCTCGCACCTTCCACGCCCGCTCGTTCTCCACACGCTGCGGAGCATCCCACCAGTCCAAGATCGGCTGGAATTCCTCGAACTGCATCGGTCGCGTCTTGGTATAGTTCTTCACGCCTTCGGGGAGAATATGCTCATAGAACCAGATTTCATCTGTTGCACCGCTGGTCGAGTAGCCCTGAGCGTTCTTTGCGAAGGGCGTATCGAGACCACGCGAAGTCGAAGGGCGATCGAAGAACAGCAAATTGGTCGGGATGGACGTATACGGCGCGAAGACCCCGTTGGGCAGTCGGATGATCGTATGCAGGTTGAAGTCCCGCAGCAACTGCGCCTTGATGCGCGCCGCCACGCCGTCGCCGAATAGAAATCCATTTGGAACGACCACGCCGCTCCTGCCGCCCTTCGTGAGCGAACGCATGATGAATTGCATGAACAGCAGGGCGGTCTCGCTGGCGCGCGTGTTCTCGGGGAAGTTCAACTGGATGCCCGGCTCCTCCTCGCCGCCGAAGGGCGGGTTCGTCACGATCACATCGAAGCGGTCTTTCTCCCCGATCTCGTTCAGCGGATTCTTCAACGCGTTATCGCGGCGGATGTCCGGCGTTTCGATCCCGTGCAGCAACAGGTTCATCGTACTGAGCAGATACGGCAGCGGCTTCTTCTCCACGCCGAACAGGGTTCTGATTTGCAGGTTTTCTTGCTCTTTTGCATTTTTGACTTTTGGCTTGAGATACTCATACGCCTCGACTAAAAATCCGCCCGTGCCACACGCGGGATCAAGAACGGTCTCTCCCAACCGCGGCTTGACTCGGTCTACGATCAGTTTTACTACGGGACGGGGTGTGTAGAACTCGCCCGAGTCGCCTGCCGCGTCCCGCATCTCTTTGAGCATGGATTCATACAAATGCGCCAGCGTGAAAATCTCATCCTTCGACTGAAAGTGAATGTTATCCACCAGGTTGACCACGTCCCGCAGCAGGTAGCCCGAGAGCATACGGTTGTACGTCTCCTTGAAGACCTCCGCCACCTTCAACCGTTCATCCGACCCCGAGAGCCCGCGCAGCGCAGGCAGCAGCCCATCATTGACGAACTTGATCAAATCCTCGCCCGTCGCCCCGTACTCCTCATCCGACGCCCAATCCCGCCAGCGATAGGGAGGGGGAATCACGGGCTTATAGGCTTGCCGTGATAACTTCACATCCTCTTCTCGGCGCATCTCCAGGTCATCGTAACACTTCAAAAACAAAATCCACGACAACTGCGGCAGGCGGTCCAAATCCCCATTCAACCCCGCATCCTTCCGCATAATATCCCGCGCCGATTTGATGAGCGAAGAGAGCGAGGCTTTGGTGTTGTGTTTATCTTTTCCGTTATCCTTACCCGCAAATAACGGAGGCTGGGAGGTTGCTTTTGTTTTTTGTTTAGGCATAATTCAATTTTATCTTATGTCGTTGCTCAGATATGTCGTTGCGAGGAGCGAACGACACTTGCACCGCACGCAAGTGCAGATGTAGTGAGCGACGAAGCAATCTCCTCTTATCTGGAAACACTCCGATAACCAGGAGACTGCTTCGCAACGATCGCTCGCAGCGACATATTTTCTATTAGTCGATGTCGTTGCGAGGAGGGCGTTCGCCCCGACGAAGCAATCTCCTCATTCTATGAATGTCGTTGCGAGGGTGGCGTTCGTCCACCCGAAGCAATCTCCCGTTAATTGGGGGATTGCTTCGCCCTATCGGGCTCGCAACGACATTGGTTATTTTATTTCCTCATACAAATCCTTCCACTCAGGATTCATCTTATTGATCAAATCAATCTTCTTCTTTCTTGAACCGCCTTTGATTTGCTTTTCTCGTGCAATCGTAGAATGAATATCATCGCCAATCTCATAATAAACCAACTTGTGCACATTGTACTTCTTGACAAATATACTCCCCAAGCCACTCTTATGATCATACACTCTTCGCGACAGATCATTGGTCACGCCTGTGTATAGAACCGTGTGGTGGGCATTCGTCATAATATAAACGCAATATTGCTTGCCAACTGCCATGAAAAGCTCTCCCTAACCTATGTCGTTGCGAGGGCGGTGTTCTTCCGCCCGAAGCAATCTTCTCATCAACAGGAGACTGCTTCGCGAAGAACGCTCGCAGCGACATGTTATTGGGAGATTGCTTCGCTACTCGCGGAGTTTATCCTGAGCTCGTCAAAGGGCTCGGGCTCGCAACGACATCACTCGTATAGAAATTTCTGCATCTCATCCACAGCCAACCGTAACTTCTCCGCGCCGCCGAACAATTGATAAATCTCATACGTCGAGCCATACTTGTCAAACGGCGAGACCTGCAACACACGCGGCAACTGGTCAAACTCGCCAATGCCGTAATCGGCATATTTCTCCAATAGAAAATTCAAAATCTCTCTTGCGGTAGGCGTAAACGTGTTGAAGAAGTTGGCTTTCTTCTGGCGTAATTTCTCTGCGCGCTCTCGGCGGGTCACCAGTGGGGCGTTGTATGCCACATGCAATAATAAATCCAGCGCATCAGCTTCTTCATGATGGGTGACATGCGCAAGGTGGACAGGGTCAATACCCCGAGAGCGTAACTGATTTAGAATTTCTGCTCGCTGCTCCGCAAGTGGCCAAGTCTTTCGCAAGTGCTCCGCCGTCAAATTCAAACGGCGAATATGATCAGAAACATAGTCTGTAAATTGAATGGTTTTCAGTACATTGCCTTCTGGATCCAGTTCAAAGGCTTGCTCACCTGCAATATGAACTTGAATATTATCGAGATAATACTTACGGGGTAACTCGCCGATACCCAAGGTGACAGGCGCTTCAAAAGTGCCTGTCACCTGCTCTTCTTGAAGCGTCCCTTCTTCGCTGTCTTCGATCTTTGTTTCGTTCCCCTCAGCGTCAATCTCAGATTTCATCACACGCACAGGGTCACCATCGAAAGCCGGGTCATAAAACAACTGTGTCGCGCCCACATAATCGATGATCGTAAACCAGAACTTTTTATGATCCTCTGAAACCCGCGTCCCTCGCCCGATGATCTGCTTGAAATCAATCATGGAACTGATCGGCTTGAACAATACGATATTACGGCAAGTTGGTGCATCCACGCCAGTGGTCAGCATTTGCGAAGTGGTGAGAATAACAGGAACTTCCTCTTCAGGGTCTTGGAAGTCATCCAGATGCCCGCGCCCAACTTTGCCTTCATCCGACACCACGCGTTCCACATAATGCACGTGGATTTTCGCAAGGTCGGCGTTGGCATTGTTCAGCGCCTTCCTCATGTCGAGCGCGTGTTCTTGATCCACGCAGAAGACAATCGTTTTATCGAAGCGATTGGTGCGCTTCAGATACTCAGTCAAATGCTTGGCAACCACTTCCGTGCGCGAAAGCAAGGAAATCAATCGCTCAAAATCCTTTGTCCCATACAAATCAGGTGGAATTTCCCGCCCAAAGCGATCCAATACACCGGAGTCAATTTGTAGTCCGCTGGCGTCTACATCCGGAATGACACGATACACGCGATAGGGTGCAAGAAAACCGTCGTCAATTCCTTGCCGCAAACTATACGTGTAAATTGGGTCACCGAAATAATCATAGGTATCTACGTTGTCAGTGCGTCTGGGTGTAGCAGTCATACCGATTTGTGTTGCCGAATCGAAGTAATCCAATATCTTGCGCCAGCTGCCATACTCATTCGCCGAACCGCGATGGCATTCATCCACGATGATCAGATCGAAGAAGTCTCGCTGGTACTGCTCATAAAGATTTTCACCAGTAACGGGATTTGCCAATGCCTGATATAACGAAAAATAAACCTCACGACTCTTGAGGGCTTTGCCTTTAATCTTGTGCAAGGCTTGCCCCATCGGCGAGAAGGTGCGGTCTTTCGCCTGGTCAATCAGCACATTGCGATCTGCCAGATATAAAATGCGCTTCTTTCGTTTGGACCTCCATAACCTCCAAACAATTTGAAAGGCGACGAAGGTTTTGCCCGTTCCAGTTGCCATCGTGAGCAGAATTCGGTTTTTCCCTTCCACCACAGCGTTCACCGCTTTGTTGATTGCTACTTGTTGGTAATAGCGTGGCGCTTTTCCTCCCATTTCCTGCCAGTATTGAGACAATGAATCTGCCTCATCTTTTTTCTCTTCAAACTTGAACGTGCCTTTGAGTCTTCCCCATAATTCATCCGGCGATGGGAAAACATCAAGGTCGCGTTCCATTCCGGTAATAAAATCATGTTCTACAATCCCCTTGCCGTTGGTAGAGTAGGCAAACTTCAACCCCATCATTTCCGCGTACTGAATTGCCTGCCCTAAACCCTTTGCGGGATGGGCATAGTCCGCTTTGGCTTCAACCACGGCAATAGGGATGTTCTGGCGAATGAACAACACGTAATCTGGGCGCAGCCCTTCCTTGCGTGTGTGCCTGTCACCAATAGGCACAATTCGACCAGCCGTCAAAGGCAACTGCTCGGAAATATACTCATCCTCCCAACCGGCAGTCTTCAGTTTCGGCAAAACGTAGGTCCGGCAAGTATCTGCTTCGTTCATTGTGCCTGCTCGATTGTATCAAGAATACAGCCAAATCCCCCTGCAAGCAAGTGTGAAGAGTTAATCCCTGCGATACTCAATCGCGTAGGCAGGGATCGCGATGCCCGAGATCGAAATACTCACTTCGCGGCTTTTAATGCCTGCCTCGGGAGGAATCATGTCCATGGCTTCCTTCATGACAAGGATCTCACCCCTCTCGGCAATATCCTCCCCCAGTTTGCTGGCGCGGTTGACCGCGTCGCCGAAGCAATCGTCCTTGCCGACAATCAAGATTTTTCCGTAATCAATTCCGCATGAGATGTGAATATCGAGATCGTCCGGGGTCAATATGTTCGAGGCGGCAAAGGCGTGTTGCATAGCGATGGCGGCGTTCACTGCCAGCAGGGGAGCGGGGAACATCGCGAAACAGTTGTCCGCTTCGAATTTGATCATGTAGCCTTCATACGATTCGATGATGGGTTCGGCGGTCAATTGCATGCGTCTCACCATCGAAAGATAATGGATGATGCCATGCTTGCGCGTGAGCAGTGAAAAGCCGGACATATCCAGTACGAAAACCGTTTGCTCCGAGCCGTAGGTTTTCCACAGCTTTTCTTCCACTCGTTTGCGCGACGGCATCTCATCTGTATTCGAGAATTTGAGCAGTAGTTCCTGAAATTTTTTTGCGGGCTTTGCAGATCTGGGAGCCATAGTTACCTTGATTTCCTGGTGTCATTGCGAGGCGGCGTTCGCCCGCCGTAGCAATCTCGTTTCTTATTCAACAACTTGTAAAAGGTTAGCCGGGACTGCCACACAGGGCTTCGACTTGCACTCAGCCCTCCTCGCAGTGACACAAACAACTATATTATAGTTCACACGTGACACGCTGAATGAGGATCAGGGATGATATATGATCTTCCACAGGTAAACCTGTCCATCTGCACTGCCAGTCGCAAGCAGGTCGCCATCGGGTGAAAGCGCCAGAACTCCGGTGCCGCCTGTAGGTCTGGCTTCAAACACATCTTGATAATCTGCGGTGGTGTAGATGAACAGTGCCCCCGAACGCGATGCGGCGATCAAGACTGAGCCATCGGTAGAGAATGCTACGCTCTCAACGATATCCGGAAAGTCTGCGAGCTTGCGAATCAATCTCCCTGTGGGCAAGTCCCATAGCCACACTCCTCCTTCTGTACATTCTGTGTTCACGGTGGTCTCGCAAGTCGCTGTTGCCAGGGTAGAACCGTCAGGTGAAATGACTGCGTCCGAGACCTGATGAGCATGGTTGAGCGTGAATATAGAAGCGCCATCGCTCGTGTTCCACACTTGAACGTTGCGGGATGTACCGCCGCCAACCAACCTTGTGCCATCGGGCGAATACGCCAGGGCACCGATGTTCCAGAATTCGGGGAATTTGATCAGCGGCTCCCAGGAGCCGACTGAATAAGTCCACACCGCAGCGTTCCGCAGTTGGTTCTGCGCCTCATCGACTCCTCCGACAGCTAGTATCTGACCATCCGGCGAAAAACTTACGCTGACGACCTGATTCGGGAAATCCAGTGATTTGATAAGAGTTCCATTGCGCCAGTCCCAGATCTTCGCGGTCGCGTCACTCGAGACCGATGCAAGCATCTGACCATCAGGTGAAAAAGTCACCGCCCAGACAATACCACTGTGTCCCTCCAATGTGCCAATGGACTCCCCGCTAGCCACATCCCATAAGCGGATGGCAAAGTCTTCGATGGGGCCGGTCAACGAGTTGCCCACCGCTGAGGCGAGCACCGTGTTATCAGGTGTGAAAGCCACACTGCGCAGAACTTCTCCTTTATCCCCGAAGCTCATAAAACTCTCGAGCCCATGAATTGTGCCGGCTGTGATCGGTATGAGTGTGGGAGTTGCAGAGGGAGCGATATCCGTCGGCGGAACTGGCGTTTGGGTTGAGGATTGTGAGGTTTCAGTTGGGGCAGAAACAGTGGGAGTAGACAAAACTTCAACTGAAAAGTTGCAAGCGTTGAGCAACAGAGTGCTTAACACAAGAACAATCATCGGCGCTACCCATTTACGTTGTTTCATTGCACGCTCTCTTTCCACTATGGGGCGACGCCATCTCCTCTGAATTCGAGAACTTGAGCAGCAATTCCTGAAATTTTTTCGATGGTTTCGCGGTTCTTGCAGCCATGGTCACCTCGTTCTATTCTGCTCCATCGGGATCTTCGCGAAGCACCCTGTAAAGGGCTGACCCCGATGGAGCAATCACCATTATATATCACCCGGCTCGTCTGCCATGCGCACAATGCGCGGTTTGAACTTGCCGATCACATCCACGAGATCGTGCTGCGCGGCGATGACGCTCTCGATCGGCTTATAGGCTTGCGGCGATTCGTCCATACCGCCGCCGAGCAGGGTGACTCCGCGTTCTTTGAGATAATCATCGCGTGACGACCTGCTGATGGAATTCAGCGCGGCGGTCCGACTCATCAAGCGGCCCGCTCCATGGGAAGCGGATTCAAGCGATTCACTCACGCCTCTTCCGCGGACGACGTAGCCTGCATCTCCCATCGAGCCTGGGATTACGCCCATAACGCCTGCACCCGCGGGCGTCGCGCCTTTGCGATGGACGATCACGGCCCTGCCATCAGTCAATTTTTCGACCCAGGCAAAATTGTGATGGTTTTCCACGACGGCGGTTTCCTTGAGTCCAACTGCTGCAGCGACGCGGTGATGGATCACATGATGATTTGCCGAAGCGAACCTGCCAGCCAGTTCCATGGAAAGCCAGTATTCCTGACCATCTTCTGAATCGAGCGAAAGCCATGCAAGATGCTTCACACTCTTATCGAGGTCGGGATGTTTCTCCATCGAAAGTTTGCTGAACCGATCCGCGATCCGTGCGCCGACTCCGCGCGATCCGCTGTGTGAAAGCAAAGCAAGATAATCACCCGGTTTCAAACCGAACATCTCCTCATCCAAATGGAAGGATCCCCACTCCACAAAATGGTTGCCTGTTCCGCTTGTGCCAAGTTGATTCATGGCAGTGTCTTTCAATCTCTTCAGTTGCGGTGTGGCATCCCACGCTTCATCGTCCAACACAGCGTGCTGCGCTTTCTTGCTGCCTGTCCATTTCGAGCCCATGCCGAAGGCGGTTTCGTTCCTTAGCGCGTCTTCGAACATGCCTTTCTTCTGCCCGATCAAATACGGCGAGACTTCGTAGATCGAGAGTCTCATCCGGCAGGCAATATCCACACCCACTGCGTACGGGATGACCGCATTCTCGGTTGCAAGCACGCCGCCGATGGGGAGTCCGTAGCCCACGTGCGCATCGGGCATCAGCGCGCCGGTCACTGTGACGGGCAAGCGCATCGCATTCTCCATTTGTTTTATGGCTTCCTGCTCAATATGCTCCTCTCCCCAAATGGGAAACGGCAGGGGCCACTCGCGCAACTCATTTTGCGGAGGTTCCTGTGATTGTGTGATTCTCAAACACTCGCGCGCAAGATCAGAAAGCATCGAATCCGCGAGGAAGCTGCCGGGGCTGCGCCGAACGGCATCGAGTTTGGCAAGCACTGCATCGCGGTCCATGCCTTGCTGGATGAGTTGATTCCCAGCATCTTTTGCAATCCCGATGATCTTTCCATCGGGCCAGTTGTTGAGTTTCAGGATTTTCCCTGTGATGATGTCCATTTATACCTTGCCTATGTCATTGCGAGGAGGGCTGGTGGTCGCGTAGTCCTTCGTGCTTTTCGAAGGACGTATCGGGACCCAGCCTGACGACATTGTACTCTTTTGTACCTATCCAAATTAATCGAGCAATAAACGCTTGTGGAAAACGGCCGAGCCTAACCACGGAGACACTGAGTCACGGAGTTTCTAAGAGATTTTCTCAGTGTCTCCGTGTCTCAGTGGTTCAAAACGGGTTGATCGGATTGCTCGATTTAATTCTTAATCTGCAATAGAGTAAGCAATCTCAACTAACCTTCATACAAAAGTCGGGTGATGAGTTGAGATTGCTTCGCTCCCGTGGTCTCGATGCGCCCAGGCGAACACGGGGCTACTCGACCAACGCTCGCTCGCAATGACATCTAACTCTCGTCCAACTTCCACAACTCGCGCATCTCCGGGCTGGAGGTGAGCAATTCATCGAGTGTGCCCTCGGATTCGACTCTGCCGTCTTTCAATACGATGATGTGGTCGGCGCGGCGTAGGAGCGGACGGCGATGGGATACGACAAGACAGGTCAGTTCTTTGGCTGACGAAAAGATTCGTTCCCAAAGTTGGCGCTCAGTTTCGACATCCAGCGCGCTGGACAGGTCGTCGAACACGACCAGTTCAGGCTCGCGGATGAACATACGCGCCGCGGCGGTGCGTTGCATTTGTCCGCCAGAGAGTTTGACGCCGCGCGCGCCGACCATCGTTTCGAGATCGTCATCCAATTGCTCAAGGTCGCGGTCCATCACGGCGAGTTTGGTCGCTTCATAGATTTCGTCGTCGTTTTTATTCATGCCGAGCAAAATATTATTTCGCAGGGTGTTGCTGAACAAACGCGGGACTTGTGCCGTGTATGAACAGCGCGGCGGGATGAAATAGCTGCTCGCGTCGTTCACGATGCTGTTATTCCATTTTATCTCACCGGACTCGGCTGGGAGCAAGCCGAGCAGTGTTCGGAGTAACGTCGTTTTGCCAGAGCCGATTCGGCCCGTGATGACCGTCAACGAGCCGCGTTTGATTTTCAGCGAAATGTCTTCGATGCCGTTGGTCGAAGCAGGGTAGTGAAAAGTCAAATGGTCAGCGACCAATTCGTTCAGTCGGTCTGAGGCGGTTTTTGTCGCGTAGGTCACTTTGGGCAGGGGCGCGGAAAAGTCCACTGTGCTGTGTTCGACGAGCGCGGTCAATGGCGCGTGTTCCATCAAGCGATACATGCGCTTGACCGACACTTCGAGTTGTTTGTAGCGCGCCCACAACATGCCCGCGAAGGTGGTGAGGTCGCCCATGCTGACGAGCAGATAAACGAAGAGCGAAAAATCGCCGAGCGTGAAGTTGCCCTCGCGCATCGCCTGACCGACGAGAATGAGGATCACGCCCGTGCCAAGCGTGGATGTGTTGCGATAGATCGAGCCGAGGATGTCATCGAATAATTTTTCACGGACGGCGAACACGCGGCGCTCATCGTTGATCTTGTGAAAATGCTTCGTGATATTTTTTTCGGCGTTGGCGACTTTGATGGCTTGCACCGCGCCGAAAAATTCGCCGATAAAACCAGAGACCTTGCCTGCGGCTTGGCGTGAGGCGGCGCGATAGTGTTCGATTCTTTTTGTAGCAATGTTTGCCACGATGCCGACGATGATGAGCGGAATCAACGCCATGACCGTGACAGACACACTGATCTGCGCCATCAAGTAAATTGCGTAGGCGATGATACCCACGCCGACGAGAATGTCGTTGATGAGAATCACGAACAGCGGAATTTGGTCCACATCCGTTTTGAAGCGGCTGACGGCTTCACCCGGAGAATCGGGGAGTTGCGACGCGCCTGGGCGTTTGAGGATGTATGTCAATAAATTTTTCCGCATCAGCGTGTCCATCTCGGCGAAGATGGGAACATCCGCATAATAAAAGCCATAACTGGCAACGACGCGTCCAATCCACGTTGCAATGAGGAAAGCAAGGATTGCCCAGATGCCAAATGTTAGCGCCGCTTCACCTGTGATCATGTCGAAGAAAGATTTGATGATGAGCGCAGGCGCGATCTGCCAGCAAAAGCGGATGAGCGCGACGCTGACGAAATCAATGACGTCCAGCCACGGGCGGAAGCGAATCATCTCCCAGATGACTTTCCACGCGGGGAGGGAGGAGGTGTTGAGTTCTTCTTGTGTGAGGGTTGTTTCAGACATGATGATTTCCTATTTCATTTTCCAACGGTGGTCGAGTAGGGCTGGTGGTTGAGTAGCACCGAAGGCGCGTATCGAAACCAAGTCCGTATCGAGACCACCACGAAGCTGAACATCATTGATTTGATTCCAACTGGTGGTCTCGATACGCCCCGACTTGCACGGGGCTACTCGACCACCGAGGTAACTACGCCAATACTTCTTCCATTCCAGTTTGCAGAAGTTGAACGAAACGCGAGTTCGGGTTTTCGGCGAGTTCTTTGCGGTTGCCGTATTCCAACACATTACCGCGTTCCAGAATCAGAATGTCGTCGGCGCGCTGGATGGTGTCCAAACGGTGGGCGATGATGATGGCGGTTCGGTTCTTCAGCAGTTTGTCAATCGCGTGTTCGAGTTTGACTTCCGTTGCGGGGTCAAGGCGGGATGAGGCTTCATCAAGAATCACCAAGCCTGGATTCTTCAAGAAGACGCGCGTGAACGCCAGCAATTGCGCTTCACCCGCGGACAGTGATCTTGATCCTGTTTCGAGTTCCGAATCCAAACCTTTGGGAAGCGCGCGATACCAGTCGCCGAGTTCGAGTTCTTCGAGCGTGGCGATAATTTTTTCATCTGAAATTGCGCGGTCGAAGAAAGTTAGGTTTTCGCGGACGGACGCTTTGAACAATTGCACGTCCTGGGTCACGATGGCGATGTCGCGGCGAAGCGATGCGAGTTGCAGTTCGCGCAGGTCTGTGCGGTTGATTTTTATACTGCCGCCGTTCACATCATACAAACGGAAGATCAATCGTCCGATGGTGGTCTTTCCACTTCCTGTGCGACCAAGCAGACCCAAAACAGAACCAGGCTGAAGGTCGAAAGAGAGGCGGGTGAGGACCGAATCGTCGCCGTTATAGGAAAATGTCACATCGTCGAATGTCAACCGAATCGGATGCGAAACCACTTCCGAGCCCGATTCATTTTTTGTTTCGCGTTTCAACGCTTTGAACTCGGTCAATCTCTCCACACACGCGCCGATGGTTTGAAAACTTTCGATTTCATGAGTCATTGCCCAAAATGGTTCTTCGAGCAAATTGATGTAATGCACGAACAAATAGACCGTGCCGATGGTGATGACACTCGCAGTGAACAGCCAATAACCGCTGACGATGGCAAGCAGTGTGCCGAGCGTGAGCGCGAGACCCATCGCGTTCTCGATGATCCAGCGTTTGAAATGCGCTTTGCGATTGTGTGTGAGAATTTCACCCTGGTGGCGGAACAATTCGCGGATCGAATACCCGACCGCGCCGCTGGAGCGAATATCTTCGGTGCCTGCGAGTTGCTCTTCGATGAAGCCGTAATATTGCGCTTCGGCTTCGCGTCGCGCTTTTTGATGCGGCACGGCGATGTCTTTCACTTTGCCGAGGATGATTATGGTGAGGAAAGAATAAACTGTGAAAGCCAATCCCGCGCGCCAATCTTCGATGAACAACGCGATGAGGATGCCGACGAGTAGCAAGCCGTTTGCAATGAGATTCAAAGCGAATTGCGAAAAGAAAGTTGCCAGCTCGGTCACATCGCCGTCAATGCGTTCGATGAGTTCGCCAGGTGTGTGGTCGTTGTGAAATTTCATGTCCAGATGCAGGGCATGTTCAGCGAGTTCGGCACGGAGCGCGTTGGTGGCTGTCCACGCGACGTTCTCGCCAAGGTATGTGACTCCAATCGCAACGACTTGTTGAATCAAAGCGATGCTGATGAAGGCAATCGCTGTCCAGGTGAGGGTTTGAAGCGCTTCGCCTGCGAGAGCAGAATCAATAAACTTTCGCATGATTTGCGGAGCGAAAATCCGCAAGCCGATACTGCCGAAGAGTAACGCGGCGAGCAAAGTGAACCGTCCCTTTTGCGGGCGGATGTGGTCAGCGAGCAGGTTCCAGTAGGATTTGAAGGAAAGTTTCATGGTTGAGGTTCCAGGTGTCAGGAGTCAAGTTGTGTTGTCTCGATACGGCGGCGGTGGTCGAGTGCCCGAAGCGTGTATCGGGACCCGCCGCCTACTCGACCATCAGCAAGCAACAAAAAAGCCACGATGCGAGGTGCACCGTGGCTGTAAAGACACAGAGTCTGACCTATATCCGGTCAGTAGGCGTCGTCTTGAGCCTGGCGAAAGGCGCACCTCGAGAAGGAAAATGGAGTTGGCAGGTTTTTTCTTTCAGTCGTTGCATGAGAAGAGCGCCTCCTTTCTTTGGGATTTAATTACGTTCGGAGTTTACATGAGAGGGGTATGAGTTGTCAAGGATGAAACTGCCTCGAATCATCCTTTCAATGAAGTTTCCAGAGTCTTCAAGAGAGATATTTCATCAGCAAGACTTTCTCGCTCCGATGCGGATAATTCCATATTCCTGAATTCTGAATATAGCGCGCGAGCCTTTTCTGGTTTATCCAACGCGACGGCTAGTTCGATACGAGCAATGAGAACTTTTGCAAGCTCCACTGGTGTTCCCTGCTTTCCACGCGCCAGTGCATTGTCAAGGACTTTCGCCGCGGCGGCATCGTCGTTTTTGAAATCGCGCAATCTCGCCGCTGTGCTTAACGCCTTTTGAAAAGACGATTGCCCTGGTTGCAGATATTCTTCTGCCGCGATTTCATCTTCCTTGCCTTGTTTGATAAAGATGACAGAATTGCCACTAATGTCGGTGAGCGTAAAGCGAGTCTGTTTAGGTTTCATACGCGTGATGCGCGGAAATCCCTTGTTTGGCACTTTGCTGAAATGCGCTTTCAATCGCTCGGAAAACAAGGCGTGCAATTGCTCCACTTCAGGGACGATCACAAGGCATCCGCTGTAATTATCCTGGGGTTTGAGTTGTTTGAGTCCGAAGAAATGGATTTCGTAGTCGTCCTCATAGCTGATAGCCGCATAAGGATTCGGCGCTTTTTGTTTGTATGTGACTTTGTATCCCAATGCCTGCCAGAAGATCAGCATGTCATCGAGTGATTCGCAAGGCAGGAGGGGGACTGTAGTGATGCTCATTCGATGAATACTAACGTCCCTTTTTCTCGATCTTCGCCCGAGTATAACCGTCCCGCAGGTTTTTGGGATTCGTCCACAACGGGAAGTCAATCCTGCGGGACGTTGTTAAGGATATGTTCAGTCCCAAATATACTTCCCAATCTTTCCCATATTCTTTTCTTCGTCCTGCCAATCGTTCACAAATGCTCGATACTCTTCCGGGTTGGGAAAATGTGTTTTGATAAACTCATCGTCCTTCAGCGCGCTGTTCCTCGACCCAATCCATTCCCTGAAATTTGAATATGCCCAATCTTCTGGTTTGGACACCAATCCCGCCTTTACAGGGTTCCGATGAATATATCTACATAGATGACTGAGATAATTCCAATCGTCAATACACACATGCTTGAAACGTCCTTCAAACAATGTACCAGTTCGACCTTGCTGTCTATTCAAAGCTTGGACATACGCATTGAATAACACATTGATAAATTTAGAAATCGGCTCACCTGCTTCCTGTCGAAGCAGAAAATGATAGTGATTTGGCATAAGGCAATAAGCAATCACGCTTACACCGTACTTCCCTAAATATCCCTGAGTCAATTTCAACAGGTATCGGTAATTGTCTTCAATGAAAAAGATCCTGGATTTTCCAGCACCGCGATTGTAGATATGGTAGTACTGTCCTTGTGTGAATTCTGTACTTCGATATGGCATGAGGTGTGCTTTTGGTAAGAACGTCCCGCAGGGTTGGGTGAAAGTCGTGTTGACTTCCAGAAACCTGCGGGACGGATGCTATCAAAGTCCCTTTTTCTCGATCTTCGCCCAGGTGTCCTTTAAATTGACCGTGAGATTGAAAACCGGACTTTCGGCGGTCGAATCTTTATCCACACAAAAATATCCAAGCCGCTCGAACTGATAGCGCGAACCAACCTCAGGCGACGCGAGAGACGGTTCCACATATCCCTTTAGAATTTCCAATGAATTGGGATTCAAGCAGTTGAGGAATCCCTCCTCGCCTTCTTCGGGATTTTCCTTCGAGAACAGACGATCATACATACAGACTTCCACTTGCTTGGCGTGCGCCGCAGAGACCCAGTGAATCGTGGATTTGACTTTGCGTCCATCGGGCGAGTCTCCGCCTTTGGTGGCGGGATCATACGTGGCATGGACTTCAATCACTTCGCCTGCATTGTTCTTGACCACGTGTGTGCATCTGATGAAATACGCATACCGCAAACGGACTTCGTTGCCCGGGTACAGGCGATAATATTTCGGCGGAGGGGTCTCACGGAAATCATCCTGCTCGATATAAATGACTTTTGAGAACGGAACTTTACGCGTCCCTGCATTTGGGTCTTCGGGGTTGTTGACCGCCTCCATCTCTTCGACCAAGTCATCGGGATAATTATCAATCACAACTTTAAGCGGTCGAATCACCGCCATGCGGCGTAGGGATGTTTTGTTGAGGTCTTCACGCACGCAAGCTTCCAGCAGGGATACATCGCTCACGCTGTAATTTTTTGCAACACCCACGCGGCGGATGAACTCAAGAATTGCTTCGGCGGTGTAGCCACGCCGACGCATCGCGCGCAACGTGGGCATACGCGGGTCATCCCAGCCGTTGACATGATTCTCTTCAACCAAACGACGAAGCTTGCGTTTGCTCATCACCGTGTAATTCATGTTGAGGCGGGCAAATTCAATCTGACGCGGCTCGAAGACGTCGAGTTGTTCCAAGAACCACTCATACAACGGACGATGATCTTCGTACTCCAGTGAACACAACGAGTGGGTGATGCCTTCCATCGAGTCGTTTTGTCCGTGAGACCAGTCGTACAGCGGATAAATTTTCCACTTATCGCCTGTGCGATGATGCGGCGGGTTATGAATGATGCGATACATGGCAGGGTCGCGCATGTTGATGTTCGGATGCGCCATGTCAATTTTGGCGCGCAAAATCCGGGAGCCGTCGGGGAACTCGCCGTTCTTCATGCGCTCGAGCAAGTCCAGATTTTCTTCCACGTCTCGGTCACGATACGAAGAATTCTTCCCCGGTGCTGTCAACGTCCCGCGATTGGCGCTAACTTCTTCAGGCGTCTGGTCGTCCACGTAGGCTTTGCCCGCCAGCACCAACTTCTGCGCCCATTCATATAGCAAATCGAAATAATCCGAAGCATATGTGACCTTGACCCACCCGATGCCAAGCCAACGCGCATCCTCTTCAATCGCTTCCACAAATTCCGTTTCCTCCTTGGTTGGGTTCGTATCGTCAAAGCGCAAGACAAGTTCGCCGCCATTTTCTTTCGCGATGAGATAATCAATCATAAACGCCTTCACATGCCCGATGTGGAGGTAGCCATTCGGTTCGGGAGGCAGGCGCGTGCGGACGTAGGTGAAGCGTCCGTTTTTCAGGTCTTCCGTGACGGCTTCGCGGATAAAATCGGTCGGTTTATTTTCTTCTGGACTCATTCTTCGCGCTCTCTTCTTCCGGATGAATTGCTTCGCTTCACGCTCCCTTCGGCCTGATTCCCCATTGGGAACTTTTCTCAAGCCGACGGAGTTATCCAATTATAACAAAGCGAATAACGTCCCGCAGGTTGCTGGAAACACTATCACATCCAAACGAAACCTGCGGGACGGTGAAAAAAGTATATAATTTCGATTGGAGGTCACCATGAGTGAATCAAAGGATAAACAAGAAAAATTTCTAGGCGCATTCTTCGACCGTGATTCGGTTTTGCGGCTTTCGCGCTGGGCGGAAGGGGCTTCGTGGGTTGTGTTGACAGTGCATCTCTTAACATGGGCGTTTTCGGTTTTGTTGTTTTTTGCGCAATACTCCAGCGGCATGATGGGCGACAAAGGCATGACCTTTCTGATGGGATTCAGTATGTTCTCGCCATATCTGATTCAGCCGCTTTCCGGAATATTCTACTTCTTCGGCTTGCAGGCGGTATCGAAAGTGTTGTTGATCCTGCTCGATATGGAAGATAACACACGCCGCGGCGCCCGCCGATAACGCTCGCAAATACACGCTCGCGGGCAAGTCCCTTGATGGCTCTTGCTTCGCATGATACAATACCGCCCGCTGGACAGGGTGCTAAAGCGCCCTAGTGGGGACTCGTCTAATGGCAGGACAATTGCCTCTGGAGCAATTAGTAGTGGTTCGAATCCATTGTCCCCAGCTAAAAGGCTCTCTCAAAGAGAGTCTTTTTATTTGAACGATTTGAATTACAATATTCTTCGGTAGAATTAATCTAAACAGCGAAACTTTCACAAGTAACGGGGGTTTGCGCATTATAGTAACAAGGAGTAACAGCATGACAATCGAAGAAACAAAACAGAACGTAAACGAATCCTTCTTTAATAGGCCCACCGTTGAGAAGGGATTAATTAATGTAGGTCAGGGCGTTCCCTTTGGTATTGAGAGAGTGAGTAACTCCTCTGTGGGCATTGGAGGGGTCTATGGGACATGGGGAGAAAGCTATGACAACGAGAGTCTTCCCTCCTTTTTGGAGGAAAGACTCGGGCGTCCGATTCATGCGGACGAGAAGTTGAATTTGTCCGAATTGGGTTTTCGCAACCGACACCATGTTCCACTAAATTTGACGGACGAGGAACACATCCAACTCGAAGTTGAAGTTGGGGCAAAATTCCTTAGCGAAGCGATGGAAGCCTGTAACTGGCGGCCCTCCGAAGTGAATGCCGTGCTCATCGGCATGTCCGCGCCGCTTTCACCAGATTACCTGAATCAAATAACAAAAGCCGCGGGGATTCCCGAAGGCGCGCTAAAAGTGGCAACCCATAAAGCATGTGACGGATCCACGAGTTGTTTACATCTGGCGTTGAACCCTGCATTGCCCGAGAATTTGCAACTTGATCTAAACATTGCCGAATCGCTGTACGGAAAGAAGGTGCTGGTCGGCGGGATTGAAGGGCTGAGTCGTTTTATCGGCTCATCGCACGACCCAAATGCGCTTCAGTTATTCGGGAATGCCGCCGGTGTGGTAGGAGTGATCCCTGGCAAGACCATGAAATTCCTTGCCGGTAAATCTCGCGAAGTTTTTGACGATGAAGGCGTTTTACAAGTGCAGATGTACTACCCGCACTCGAAGCAAAAGACCGACGGCTACAACGTGGATGTAACCGAGCCGTCTGAAAATAATATTCGCGTGGCTGGGTTGATGCACGAGCCGCATGATGGTTCGTCCATTTCGATGGCGGGACCGATGGGCATGGTCAAATTATTCGTGCGCACGGGTGTGCAAGTGGTAAGTGACGTGTACGCGGCGTATCAAACCAGGCTAGAAGAGCTGGGCATGGCCGGGAAGTCTCTGGCTGTGGCAATCGTCCATCATGCCAATTACAAGATCAACAAGCTCAAGGAAAAGCATTTACAGAATCTGGGCATTGTCCTGCCAATGCCCTGGCTGTTGAGCGAATTTGGTAACGTGAGCGCCGCTTCGAATATGATTGCGTTCCTGCGCGAACTGCCCAACATGAAACCGTTTGACCATATTTTGATTGATGGTTTTGGCGCAGGCACCTATTACGACGCTTTGGCGGTGGAAGTCGGGGGGTAGTAGGCGCGTCGAAACCAGAACAGGCGTCCCTGCGAGAGACGCGGGGATTGCAATATCCGAATGATTTCGTCCGATTCAACGTCGGGCGAAATTATTTTTGTAACTTCCCTTCAACAATTTCGTCCTGTACGTGGTACTAATGGATGATCATGCAAGGGACTTCACCGGTTATGTATCGTACAAAGCCAAATCAAGATGTGATTCGATTGCTTTTGCGATTAAGGGCCTATGAACAGGAATATCCGCTTCCCATGTTTGTGCTGCGGCGGACGACGTTCAAGTCACTTGTTTTCCAGGTTGTAACTTCCTGGTTTCGAAGTTAACCAACAAAAGAGCGCACAATGCGCTCTTTTGTTTTAAGGGCAGGCTTCAATGAATTCGTCCAATTTCCAATTTTTGCGAATGGACTGAAAACCCAGCTGAATTGCACGCTCACAAAATTCGCTGGTTTGCAGTTCGTACTCGATCTGAAAGACCGGCTTGCCTGCTTCGATGAAAGGGAGGAGAAGTTCACATTCATCATAGCTGAAACATTCTTCGTTGAGTTGCCAATCAAAATACGGGAGGAGGTCGGGGATTTGTTCGATGTCGTTTTTCAAGCCGATTGAAAGCCCGCGCGAGTGGGCAGACTCTGCAAGCCAGATGTTGTAGTTGAGTTGGTCTTCATAGGTGAGCGGAAACCCCGTTTCGTTTGTGTAGCCGTTGACGTTATCCGGGTCAACGCCGTGGCAGCCTTTTTCAGCGGCAAGGTCTAACCGCGCTTCCATGATCGGCGCCAGCAAGTCTACGCGGCGAATGTCGAGCCATCGTTCGCCTTCCCAGCCTTCCAACCCCAAGCCGAGGATGGCGGCGGGGAAGGCGTTCACGTCGGGTCGCCAGTTTTCATATGAACCGGCGCTGAAATAGCACATGACGAAGATTCCGCGCACGTGCAAGTCCGCGCTGACGGCGGGGTCGGTATCGAATAGATCGAGGTTGTAAACTTCTACATTGAGGTTTGTGTTGATGTCCCCGGTGTATTGAATTTGCCACGAGCCGTTGGGAGGAATAATGTAAGTTGACGACAGAGTTGAGGTTGGGATCAATGCTTGAGTTGCGAGAGTGGCAGGATTCGGAATCGGCGTGGAGGTCGCTGAAATGGCGGTGGCAGGCACAGGCTTGGATTGACCGCCTCCACTCGGACTGCATGAAGCGAGCGCACACGTTAGAATAAAGATGATATTTTTTGTTTTCATATCTGCGTTACAGCTTGTCTCATCATTTACTAAACTTTTTGAAATAAATAGGGGTCTGATTTTCCTACTTCGAGTTTAGATATTTATGCGGCACCCTGTAAATGAATTCGGGGCAGACTGCACTATCTGCCCCGTTGAAAATCAGGCGGCTGCTTTTCGTCCGAACCAGTTTTCCCATTCGCGGTTTTCCCATAAAACAAGAATCGGCGCGGCGATGAATATGGATGAGTATGTTCCGCTGAACAGCCCAACGAGCAGGATCACTGCAAATTCCTGCAAAGTGACGCCGCCGAAGAGCGCCATGGCTAGCAGGAGAAATTCCACTGTCATCAACTGCGTGTTGATCGAGCGCTGCAGGGTTTGCACAATCGAGTGATTGACGAGGTTTTCGTAATTCAACCTGCGAAAGATGTGCGTATTTTCTCGAATGCGGTCAAACACCACCACTTTGTCCTGCACAGAAAAACCGATGACAGTGAGCAGGGCGGTGAGGAAGAGCGCGTCAATTTGCCAATCAAGGATCAGCGAACCAATCCCAACGATGCTGAACACAACAGCCACATCATGCGCCATCGCGATGATGGCGCAAAAGCCATAACGAAAGGCGTTTGGCACATTGCGAAATACATACGTGATAAATAAGACAACTCCGAGTGCGGCGATAGCCACTGCCAGTGCGGCGCGGGATGCAACCTGCGAACCAATACTTGGACCGACGCTATCAAAGCGGATCACTGCTACGTCTGAACCTGATTCTGCTTTCATGGCGGATAACACGCTATCGCGTTTTTCGTTTTCGAGGAAGGACGAGCGGATGAGCAAGGTGCCGCTGTCTGTGGTTTGGACCTGGGCATCGTCAATGCCGGCGGTTTCATACAACCCCACGAGTTGGGCAGGTTGGGGGGTCTTGCCTTCTTCGAATTGCACTTCGAGGAGAGAGCCTCCGGTAAAGTCAATCGAGAGCGGAAGCCCTCGCGTTCCAAGAATGACCAGTCCGGGCAGGATTACCAGCACGGAGATCAGGAAATAAAGATAACGTTTGCTGAGGATGTCTATCATTTGTTGTTCCTATATTCCAAACCAACGTTGCAGGTTGGTTGGCTTGAAAGTTTGCAGGAAGAGAGCAAGCAGGGTGCGCGTGATGTAGATAGCGGTAAATAATGATATACCTACACCCAGCGCAAGGGTGAGCGAAAATCCTTTTACGATGGTGGCTCCAAACGTGGAGCCGAACCAGTAAAGAATTACCGATGTAATGATCGTGGTAACGTTTGATTCCCAGATGGACGGCCAGGCGCGCGTCCAACCCTGGCCTACGGCTTGCGACAGGTTGCGCCCGTTGCGGAGTTCTTCTTTGATGCGCTCGAAGATCAGTATGTTCGCGTCCAGCGCTGCGCCGGTGCTGAGCAAAAAGCCTGCGATACCGGGGAGCGTAAGTGTGAAATGGAAATATTTGAAGACCGCGAACGCAATCGCGGCGTAGATCAGAATCGAGAGGTCTGCAACGACGCCGGGCAAACGATAGTAAATCCCCATGAAAAGGATGACAATGATCATGCCGACAAATCCTGCGACCAGGCTCTTCTGCAATGAATCTTCACCGAGGGTAGGACCGATGATTCGAGTTTCAACGACTTTCAATGGAATGGGGAGTGAACCGTAGCGCAATTGCACGGCGAGTGCGTTTGCAGATTCGGCTGTGAAATTTCCGCTGATTTGTCCCTGTCCGTCGGGGATCGCGTCGTTAATGTTTGGCGCGGAGACAACGACTTTATCAAGCACAATTGCCAGTGTTTTCCCTATATTTGCGGCTGTGTGTTCGGCAAAAATTGTTGCGCCTTCGCTTGTGAGGACAAAATCAATACCCGGACTCCCGCGTTGATCAACTCCCACATTGACACTGCGGAGTTCTTTGCCGGTCATAATGGTGTGATAAATGGTCGGCGCTTGTGTTCCATCCGCAGGCGTCGGTTCAGGTGTTGAGCCAGTGGCGAAATCTGTTTGAAGGATTGTGCCTTCCTCTGGGGTGAAATCGCCTGTGTCAACAAATTCAAGCAAGCCGGTTTGTTGGATGATATCGAGAATGGCGTCTGTATCTTCCGCGCCCGGGAATTCGCCGACGATTCTGCGTTCGCCCGCCACCTGGATCAGGTTTTCGCTCACGCCGAGCGCGTTGGTTCGGTTTTCCACGATCCCGCGGGCAGTATCCATGGCATCGCGTGTGACATTAGTCTCGGCGGGGAGATCGGCTTCAAGAAGGACTTGCAGACCACCCTGCAGGTCAAGCCCGAGGCGTGCTTTTACATCCCTTGTAAATAAGAACGCGCCTTCATCGAATGGGTTGGGAAGTATAATTTCGTCGCTCAGGTCAACCCATAATGCCAGCGCGAGCACAAGCAGGATAAGAAATATTCGATTGGTCAGATTACGGAACATGCTGTGGGTTCTCCATCCATGAAAATGTGGCGCATGGTTTCGGTACGAGCGAAAAAAACTTCGCTCTACTCAACCATCGAGCGCCACGCGGCGGTGATTATACTATGAACTCATTATGGATACACCCATTCATTGAAAATTGTATCCAGGTTACAGGCGCAATTTTTTTCGGCGAAGAACTGCAGGGTTTCAGGAGTGGAAATCTTCCACGCGAGACTTTGTGTGTATTCTTTCAGAAACTCGTCAAACGCACCCGCGCCCATTTCGTCTTTGAGAGCGACGAAGAACAACGGTCCGCGCCCGTAGACGATTGCTCCATACTCCCTGCCAGCATACCCAGCAACTGGCAAGCCAATCGGAATATTCGCTTTCCCCACGCGCGCCCATCGAGATTCAAACGCGTTGACGAATCCCGCTCCTCCCTCCGCGGCATATTCATCAATGTAGTATTGCAAAGTGGCGAATTGAGTCAACGCTTCATCGAGCCACGGGTCATCAAGCTGGTCATCGCCTACAAGGTTGTAAAACCATTGATGACCGACTTCGTGCGCGACCGTACCCTCCAGATATTCGGTTCCAAGTCCATTTTCTGTATCATAAATCCAGGATGTGATCGCGATCATTCCCGGATATTCAATTCCGAGTGCGAGAGTGGGTGTTGAAACTATATCGAGTTCGGTGTATGGATACGGCGCGTATCGTTCACTATACACTTTCATCGCTCGTGATGCTACGTCCAAAGCCATCTGTGAGCCATCACCTGAATTTTTCGGAGCATAACTGCGAATGGTGATATCGCCAAAGGTTTGAGATGTTTCTTCATAAATCGGACTCGCCACGAGATAAAAATCCCGTGCTGGACCGCTCGCCACCGTCAACGACTGAACGTGCCCGGCTTCGTCAAAACTGACTCGATGCCCGGACGTGACCAGCGTTAATCCTTTCGGCGCGGTGATTTGCACAATGTAAAACGACGCGTCCGCATAGGTGACATCTCCATCCTGCGGCGGGATTTCTGCGTTCCAGCCTTCGTCGTCATAGACCGCGATCATGGGATAGGCGTGCGCAAGCGCGAGTACATCTTCGGCATAGGCAAGCACGCCGTAATTTAGATCCACTGTCGTTGGAACGGTGACTGAGAAATCCATGTGAATGACGATACTTTGCCCGGGCTCGAGCGGTTTCGCCAGCGGAACGATCATCAGACTGTTATTGAGTTCATATTTGGGCCATGTGGTCAATTCGTCAACGCGTAAATTAGATATCTGCATTTTTCCGCCCAGAATATTCGGGTACAAGCGAAACAGCACTTCGTTCAAAGCCCCATCTTCTTTATTTGTATATCTCACTTCCTCTGTGCCTGCCACGTGGTACAGATCATCAGCGATATCGAGTGCAATGTGATAGACGCTTGCGCCATCCAATTCTTCCAGCGCGGCTTGCGCTGAAGGGACGAGTCCGGCTTTGAAGATGGCTCGGTCATCCCACGGGGTTGCAAACGGATCGGGCGTGGGAGGGGGAGTCGCTGTCGGCGTGGGGGAGGCACAGGAAACAGCGAGCAGACTAAAGCTTAGGAATGAGGCGAAGATTTTTTTCATGAGTCCATTTTCTTTAGCGAATCCAAGACTGTTTGGAGGACGGCGTCTGGGGTCAAGTCATCCGTATCAATAAAAATGTTTGCATGATCGCGCGCGTGTGCGAGCCTGCGAAGTTGTCCGCGGTAATCTTTTTCAAGCCAGTTTAGTTTTCTGCGGGCTGTGCTCGTGGAAAAAGATGAACTCAAATAAATCAAAATATCCGGCTTGGTGATGATCTGCCACATCGCCTGCACATAGGAATGTTCCTGTGCGATGTGGCGGCACGTGAAGCCGTGCTTTTCAAGACCCGCAATCAACGTGGATTTTCCCGATCCGCAGGGACCAACAACGCCGATCAGTGGTCTTTTGCTTGGAGGCTCCATGACAATCACTCTCGCTCATTTGGGGCCTCAGACCTCAAATGAGCTTATATTGATCTATTGGCTGTGTTGCATTAACTTTCTGAGTTGTTCGGGTCCGCCAAGCACGGCGAGCGTATCGCCCGCGTGCAGTGGACGCGTATCTTTGGGGTGGATTTCAGATTGCTGATCGCGCCTGAGCAGAATAACGTTGAGGCTGTAGTTGTCCTCCACGTAGCCGACGGTTTTATTGGCGATGCGTGAAGAAGGCGAAATGGTAAAGCGGGCAAGGCTGAGTTGTTGTCCTTCGATGGAAATCGGATGTGTGACATCCGCGCCAGCCGCGGCGGAGGCAAAGACGGGCGCCGCCATCTCTGTTGCGCTCAGCGCTGTGAACCCGAACTGGTCACGCAATGCCTGCGCAAAATCCGAATCGAAGATACGAATGACAACCTGAATTTTTGGGTTGAGCGTACGCGCCTTGAGCGCGATCTGCAGGTTCATCGCATCATTTTGACTGGCGAGGATGATCGTCTGCGCGGATTTGATGTTTGCCGCTTCGAGGGCGGCAGGCCGCGTGGCATCCTCCTGAATGACGGGGATTTTCATCTTTTGCACAGCGCTGATCAGGTCGGTTGCTGGGTTCAATTCGATGACGACCATCTGCCTGTCCATTTCATTTAATTTTTGAATGACTCGAAAACCCAGATGCCCCAACCCAACAATGATCGTGTGTTTTTTCATGGTTGACGCCACTGCCACCTCCCACTCCTTGTTGCGCGCCCGTCGGTTGAAGAACAGGCTTCCAAAATCAGCCAGCCCCAGGGCAAGCGCGCTGATCCCAACGATCGGCATGAAGATATGAAATAACTGTAAATAGATGTTTCTGGGGAAATCTCCGCCAAACTGCATAAACGCAGAAGTGAGGGCAATGTAAACTGCTTCGGTATAACCTCCCACAGGTTCTCCCACCTGTGCGGCAATGGATGTATATGCAAACGCCCCAATCAGAACAGTCACGGTGAATAACCCAAGCGGAGTCTGAAATTCCCTGAATAATATTATGGTATCGCGCCAGGTCGCTGTCCAACGCCTCATCGAGAAATTCATGAATTTTTTGTTCCTTCGAGAGGCAGGCGGACCGTCATGCGCCGGACGTTATCGCCAGTGTATGAGTTGAACTTCAACACCAAAACGCTGATGTCATCCGCTGGACGATTGTCATCAAGGCTGACTGCGTGTGCCAAAAGCGAATCCGCCAGTGCTTGTGGACCCGGGTCTTGATCTTCGAGAATGGATCGTATCGCTTCACCGACGTTCATAGGCTGACCGCGTCGTTCGCCCGAATGGGTGAGACCGTCGGTGTAGATTACAACAGTCAAGCCTGCTTCAATTTGAAATTCTGTGATGAGGGGACGTACATCCCGCGACGTTCCCAGCGGGATGCTTTCCGAATCAATCCTGTCAATCTGTTCGCCGCGGCAAATGAACAGTGGGGCAGGGTTGTTGCGGGTGAGGACGATGGTTCCGCTGTGTAAATCCAATGAAGCGATATTCAACGTGCAAATCACCTTCCCCTGTTTGTCGGTGAACAACGCGTCGGACGCGGCGCGTGCCGCGGCTCCGTCACGGACGCCTTCGGCAAGCAAGCCGATCACTTTGCGAACCACCAACTGCGAAATAGCTTTAGCGCCGCGCCCCGAGGTCTGTCCATCTGCGAGGACGACTGAGAGTCCGCCGTTGGGACGTTCGACCACCTCAATCGTATCGCCGCTTTCAGAGGTCGCATATTTGTTGACTTTCGCAACTGCAATTTGAAACTCCATGCCCTCATTTTACTATGGGAATGGAATCTGTTTCGCAATGATCGTTATTATGAGTTTTCTAAATTCGATCGATATCTTCTTATTCGCCCCCACCGCCATCTCCGCCGCCACCATCGCCTCCGCCGCCATCACCGGAGCCGCTGTCACCCCATCCACCTCCATCATGCGAACCTGAGTGACCGCCCCAATCTCCGCCATCACTTCTGTCGGAGTTGACATCGCTACTTGGGTGCCCCAAATGCGACCCGTCGCTGTGCGAGTGTCCACGCCCCGTATTTCGATTGCTTAATACCGCGATGAGAATGAACGCGAAGAAGACCAGAACAGCGATCAAGGCAATTCCCATGCTCATAGTGTTTCCATTTCTTTCAAGGCATTATACGCCCATCTCGTACTTGACGCACCCACATCATGCCGCTATAATCTGTCCGCTTCAATGGAATTCTATGTAAGGGCGGACCGCTGTCTGCCCTTAGAATGTGCAAAAATAAAGGAGTAAGACGAATGCCCCCACATCCAAAACGCAAGCACTCTAAGAGCCGCCGCGACATGCGCCGTGCCCACGATGCTTTGCAACCCCGCAACCTCACCGCCTGTTCGAACTGCGGTTCGATGCGCCTCCCGCACACGGTCTGCCCAAACTGCGGCTTTTACGAAGGGCGCGAAGTGGTCGAAGTGAAAAAAGAAAAGAAAAAGACGGAATAATCCTCAACGGGTCGTGACGAACACGACCCGTTTGTGTTTTAAATCGTATGAAAATCAACCCTCAAACTACTGCAATTATCTTTCCGGGTCAGGGATCCCAGGCTGTTGGCATGGGCAAAGACCTCGCCGGGCACTATCCAATTGCAAAGCAAATCTTTGACGAAGCGGATACCATCCTTGGATTCCAACTCTCGAAGCTGATGTGGGAAGGACCTGACACTGAACTAAATGAGACGATCAACACGCAACCTGCGTTATATGTTCATTCCATTGCCGCCTGGATGACGTTCACGCATCTATCTCTGCTCAAGCCTGCTACTGTTGCCGGGCATTCGCTCGGCGAATTATCTGCTCTCACTGCGTCTGGCGCGTTATCTTTTTCTGACGGGTTAAGACTCGTCCGCACTCGCGGCGAATTGATGAAGCGCGCGGGGGAGACAAATCCCGGCGGCATGGCGGCGATCCTCGGCGTTGATATCCCTACGTTGGAGAAAGTCTGTGTAGAGGCAAGCACGGCGGATGAAATTGTGCAGGTGGCAAACGATAATTGTCCCGGGCAGGTTGTGATCTCCGGTCATAGACCCGCGCTCGAACGCGCCATGGCTGAGGCAAAAGCCGCGGGGGCAAAACGCGCGGTCGCGTTGGCTGTCAGCATCGCCGCGCACTCGCCGCTGATGGATTCGATCCAAATCGAATGGAACTCTGCTGTAGATGCGTGTGACATGAAAATGCCCTCCATTCCTGTGGTTGGAAACGTCCATGCCAAAGAGATGACGACTGCCGACGAATTGCGAGCAGACATCAAAGCGCAGATACAATCGCGCGTGCGCTGGACCGAATCGGTGAAGATCATGTTCGAGAATGGGATTCAGGCATATATCGAAGCGGGAAGCGGGGATGTGTTGTTGGGTTTGGTCAAGCGAATTGATTCGTCGGCGGGCCGCTTTCCCCTGGGGAATCCGCAGGATGTTGCCGCGCTCGAATTATAATTCGGCTATACTCCCGACATGACTGATTTAATTACTCGAATCCAGAACGCGAAAAAGGAAATTACGGGCAATGAAGCCCTGCTTGATATGCTTGACGCCGACGCGGCGGTAGAATTGCTGAATTGGGGCGTTGCCGTGGCGGAGCGCGTTGCCATGCGAACCGATGGGATGGATGATTCTGCAGCGGAGGCTGTGCTTGCTCCCGGCGTGAAAGCAGTAAGACAATCCATGCGTTCGATTGGCAATTGGGCGGCGGGAAAATACTCCGACCCCGAGGCGCGCGGGCAATTGCGCGAAAAATTATCGGAGCAAATTATTGTTATTTTTGGCAGCGATGGGACGTTACCATCGGAAGCGGATTGGAACGCACTACTACATCCTGCCGCCGAAGCCGGGAACAACCCGCAGATGTTAATTTCAAAATTCAAAGAATTGACGGCGATTACAGGTTAGCGATGTCCAGACGAAGGAGACTCTCACGGACAAACGTGCTGGCGACAATTTTCGGTTTGGTTGTTATATGTATTATAGGTATATTTTCATTGCTCACCGGCGTTGACCTGGGCGGTGTGCCGGGAATACCGACTGCGCACAATAACCCAACTGCAATCCCAACAGAATTCATTCCTCCCGTGGAAGCCACGCCGATTGTTGTCATTCCCCCGGTTGAAAACCCAACTGGTTCGTGGTGGGAAGTGTATTTTACGGATCCGTTATTCATCAATGATCCCTCACAATGGCAGATTTCCGTCGAGGGACGGTTGATTGAAAAGATCAATGCCGCACAAAACAGCATTCACATTGCCGGGTTCGAGTTCAACCTGACTCCGGTTGCAGACGCGTTGATCGCCGCGCGGCAACGCGGCGTGGACGTGCGCTGGGTGACTGACGATGAACATGGCATCGAAGCGGATGAAGAACCGGACCGTGGTCAATTCGCGCTGATTCAGCAAGCCGGAATCGAAGTCCGCGCGGACACGCGATCTGCGTTGATGCACAACAAGTTTTGGATCTTCGACAGCCAAACGGTATGGACAGGTTCGACGAACATCACTGAAAATGCGATTTTCAAACAGGATAACAACGTAATCGTGATCCATTCGCCGGTTCTGGCGGCGATATATGAACGCGAATTTCAGGAGATGTGGGACGGGCAATTTGGGCCCAAATCGCCATCGCAGTTGGCGGAGCAATCCGCGAATGTAAATGGGACGCAGGTTTGGGTTGTGTTTACATCTGAAGACGGCGCGCTGGAGCAGGCGATCATCCCGATTGTCGGTTCCGCCCAAAGCAGTATCCGTTTTCTTGCGTTTAGTTTTACCGATTTTCCGCTGGCAAATACGATGATCGCCCGCGCGCAAAGCGGGGTGAGTGTTGCAGGAGTTTATGAAAAGGTTGGCAGTGACACCGACGCCGCTGAATTCAAGACATTGTTCTGCGGAGGAGTGTCTGTCCGCCGCGATGGGAATCCCAGTTTTATGCATAACAAGGTCATTGTGGTGGATGAGCGATTTGTCATCACCGGCTCGTTGAATTACTCCACCAGCGCGGAGGAGAGCAACGACGAGAATGTGATTATCATTGATAACCTCGATGTTGCAAGGATGTATTTGCAGGATTTCGACCGAGTTTGGGCACAGGCAGTTGACCCTGAACTTGGGTCTGTCGCCTGCCCGTAGGTCACGTTTCGAACGTGACCGCCATCTGCAAACTTCCGTGTAGAATTATCAGCTGGGGGAACGCGGAGGGAGCCGCGACCAACTTACAGTCTGCGAGAGAAGCGTGTGTTTTTACATCCAGTGAAACTATGCAGGGTTAATTAACTCATCTTACGTAGTTTACGCTCCCGCTGGGTCTCCCCATTCGGGGATGATATGTGACCCTGCGGCATACCCTGCAAAATACGGCGGTCGCAGACCGCCTTCGAGCGAGGGTGCGTAAGGTGAGTGATTTAATATGAGTTATCTATAACCCAGTATTTGAGGTGAATAATGAATGAACTGAGGAACGGGAAATCTCCCACTGAAAGCTTTGCCCAGGCTCGCCGGGCAGATTACGACTTATCCAGGCATGGGATTGGAAATCTCCGCACGAGTTATTGGAATCTGACGGCGGAGGGGCTTCACGAGGAAGCCATTTTTCGCGGCGAAGGAGTGACGACTGCCGGTGGACCTCTGGTTGCTCATACTGGGAAACATACGGGGCGTGCGGCAAATGACAAGTTTGTTGTGAAGCATGTTGATTCCGAGAAAAACGTCTGGTGGGGCGCGTATAATCGTCCGTTCGACGGTGAAAAATTCGATGGGTTGTATGCCCGCATGTTGGAATACTTGCAAGGGAAAGATGTGTTCGTGCAGGATGTGTACGCGGGCGCGGATGAAAAATATCGTTTGAACGTTCGTTTCGTCACCGAACAAGCATGGCATAGTTTGTTTGTTCGCAATATGTTCATCCTGCCGGAGATCGAAGAGGAATATAAAAATTTCATCCCCGGTTTCACGATCATTGATGTGCCGAGTTTCAAGGCAGACCCTGCGGAAGACAGCACACGAAGCGACACATTCATCATCCTGAATTTTGAAAAGAAACTCGCAATTATTGGTAATACGCTGTACGCGGGAGAAATGAAGAAATCCATCTTCACGGTATTGAATTATCTGCTTCCGCTGAAAGGCGTGGTGTCCATGCACTGTTCGGCAAATGTTGATCCTCATGATCCCAACGATGTCGCGTTGTTTTTTGGTTTAAGCGGCACAGGCAAGACAACGCTCTCTGCCGACCCGACCCGCAGGTTGATTGGTGATGACGAGCATGGATGGAGCGACGACGGTGTGTTTAACTTTGAAGGCGGATGTTATGCCAAAGTGATTGGTCTTTCTAAGTCCGCCGAGCCGCAAATTTATGCGGCAACAAAAATGTTTGGAACGGTTCTCGAAAACGTGACGTTTGATCCTGTTACCCGGCGCATCAATCTTGACGACGATTCGCTCACGGAAAATACGCGGGCTTGCTATCCGTTGGAATATATTTCGAATGCCGTGCCGGAAAAAAGATCGGGCCACCCGAAAAATATCGTCTTCCTGACATGTGACGCGACGGGCGTGATGCCTCCCATCGCGCGTTTATCAACGAACCAGGCGTTGTATCAGTTCATTTCCGGATACACTGCCAAATTGGCTGGAACTGAAGCGGGGCTGGGTAAGGAGCCTGTCGCTACTTTTTCCGCCTGTTTTGGCGGTGTGTTCATGGTTCACCATCCATCCAAATATGCGGAACTGCTCAGGCAAAAGATCAAGAAGTATGGAGTTAAGTGCTGGCTGGTCAACACCGGCTGGGTGGGAGGATCATATGGCGTGGGCAAGCGAATTTCGATCAAGCACACGCGCGCCTTGTTGAATGCTGTGTTGACTGGCAAACTTGACAAAGTAAATTACAAACAAGACCCTGTGTTCGGCTTTGATGTCCCAACAACATGCCCTGACGTGCCTGATAACGTGCTTGACCCATCTTCCTCGTGGACTGATAAAAGCGAGTACGATAAAAAATATAAACAACTGGCGCAGAAGTTCATTGATAACTTCGTCAATTTTGTAGAAGGTACGCCGAAAGAAGTGTTGGAAGCGGGACCGAAGGTGTAATACGAAGACCTCCGGGTTTATCAACCGGAGGTCTTTTGATTTAGAGCTTATCCGTAAATTAGACATGCGAGCACATTCTCCACAGGATAAGTGTGCAAGCGAAGTAAATGAGAGCTAACCAATTGCTGGATTTCTTTGCCCAGCGAATGCGCAAGGAACGAAAATCA
>Ga0247727_10002061_pt1 | contig 46529 bp, 46 predicted proteins | sample WisWelCaveWW1625_FD_202498 | JGI IMG/M metagenome (GOLD analysis project Ga0247727, IMG submission 202498) | Biofilm microbial communities from Wishing Well Cave, Virginia, United States - WW16-25 | ecosystem: Environmental > Aquatic > Deep subsurface > Groundwater > Cave microbial mat | place...
TCAGTGAGACTGCTGGGATACAGGGATACATTTTGCATCCCGATCTTGAAACAGATTTGGAGACAGTCCGGAAGTAAAATCGTACCAACCACTTACGAAAGATTTAGACTTTTGAAACACGCTCTTAAAGAGGGAGAAGATTATGATCGGCATGGGACGTTTCGGAGTGATCGTTGTGGCAATCGGGTGCGCGTGCGGGAATGTTGCTCTCGCCGTTACGCCAATCCTCGAATTCAACTATACGAACGGGTCGTCGGCCAACACCGGCAGCGGCAGTCAGACCGCGAGCGCGGTCTCACCGGGCGTGGTGGTGGCCAGTGGCGGCCTTGATGGAACAGGATCCTACCAAAACCATGACACGCCCAACGATGGCGTTAACTTCCAGGTCCAGCCGGGACGCTTCGGTGGGGTGGGTCTCGACGATAACCTCCGCTCCATCACCGTGACGATGTGGGTGAAGGCCGATGTGCCGTTCATCAACGGGCCAAACTCCAACGTCAACCTTTTCAATGCCGGCGGCTTCTCGATGACTGCCCGCCCCGTGCCCGCCGGGTCAGGTCAGTTCGGCGTCTCGACGGGCAACAGCACACAGCCGGTCATCCTGTTCGACAAGACGGTCGCGTCCACCCCCGACTTCGGCGCGGGCGACATCGGTGAATGGCGGTTCATCGCCCTCACGCTCGACATGGTGTACGACAGCGGGTCGCTCACGACGTTCAGCACCGTCCACCTCTATCGCGGCTCGCTGACCGATCCGGTGGCGCTCTGGGGCACCGGCACGCGTAGTGATTCTGGCGATGACACCACCGAGTTTAACAATCTCTTCGCCGTCGGCAACTTCCGCATTGGCTCCAACTTCAGCACGCAACAACAATTCCTGGGCGAGATGGATGATGTCCGGTTCTACGGCAGCGGCAGCGCCGGTGAGGCGGCGCTCGGCCTCAACGATCTTGAAAACATTCGCGCCGCCGCGATCCCCGAACCCGGCACGGCGTTATTGGTCGTGATCGGCCTGACCGCGCTCGGTCTGCCGCTGCGCCACCTGCGCCGCCGCTAGGAAATCCAGCCGCCGCCGATCACCAGGTCATCCCGGTAAAACACGGCGGCTTGGCCGGGCGTGATGGCCCGCTGCGGTTCGGGCAATCTCACGCTCGCACGCTCCGCACTCCCCCGCTCGACGATGGCCGCACAGCCGGGATGCTGGTGGCGCGGCTTGACGGTGACCTGGAGCGGCTCCGCCGGCGGGTCGCCGCGCCAGGTGCAGTTTTCCACGTCGAACGCATCCCGCATCAACTCTTCACTCGGTCCCACGATGACGCGATTGCTGGCCGGATCGAGTTCGAGGACGTAGAGCGGACGCGGCAGGCCGCCGAGGTTCAGCCCTTCGCGCTGGCCGATGGTGAAGTTGTGGATGCCAGCGTGGTGGCCGAGGACGTTGCCGGCACGGGTGACGATCTCGCCGCGCCGGTCGGTCACGCCGGCGCTTTCGCGCAGGAACCGCCGGTAATCGTTCGCGGGGACGAAACAGACTTCCTGGCTCTCGTCTTTGCCGTAGGTTTTGAGGCCGATCTTCTTCGCGATGTCGCGGACTTCGGCCTTGGTCAGTTCACCCAGCGGGAACATGGCGCGGGCGAGTTGGTCCTGGTTGAGGGTAAAGAGGAAATAGGTCTGGTCCTTGCGGTCGTCGCGGGCCTTCCTCAGGAAATACCGGTGGCCATTTCGGGTGTCGTTGTGGGAGGGCCATTCTTGGCCCGATTCCGAATCCCGTCGCGCCCGGAAGGGCGCTCCCACATTTTCTACAACCTCAATTTTCGCATAATGCCCGGTGGCGATCATCTCTGCGCCGAGGGCGCGGGCTTTGCGCAGGAGGGAGCCGAATTTGACTTTCTCGTTGCAGATGATGCAGGGGTTGGGCGTGCGGCCGCGCTGGTACTCGGCGGCAAAATAATCCATCACCTCGCGCTGGAAGGTTTCGATCTCGTCAATGACGTAGTACGGGATGTCGAGGGCGTGGGCGACCATGCGGGCGTCGGTGACGGCTTGCGGGCCGCAGCATTTGTCTTCCTCGATGGACCGGCAGTCCTGTGGCCAGCCACGGAAGGTGAGACCGATCACGTCGTAGCCCTGCTGCTGGAGCAGGTACGCCGCGACGCTGGAGTCCACACCGCCGCTCATGCCGACACAGACGCGGGTTTTGGCAGCCATTTCGGCGGACAATATAGGGGCGGGAGTAGAGTGGCGCAATCCCGGTCGCGGCAGGAATGCCGCTCCCACCTCACAGATCAGTGGCCGTTGCCGACGGGCCAGAGGTAGGCGAGTTCGCGGGAGGTGACGGGTTGTTCGGCGCTTTCAAAGAGGGCGACCATCGCGTCGTGGGCGGTGCTGTCGATGTCGTCGTCACTGGCGCCGGCGGCGAGGGCGCGTTGGATGAGGAGCGGGTACTGGTGGCTGGTCCCCTCGACGATGGCCTGCTTCAGCGCGTGGAGCGCGCGCCGGCAATCGGTGGTGTGAGGTGACCGGGCGGTCTTCATTGTAGTTTGAGCATAGCATGGCATGGGCCAAGCGTCACTTTACAACGGCCAGTTTGCGGTTACCTTGAAACGGAGGTACGCCATGATGCGAGCCTTGACAAAAACCAGCCCAGTCGCCCTTGTGATGGTGGGTCTGACGGTTCTCGTCGGATCGCTTTGGGCTGGTGACGTTCCGCCCCCAGTGCAAACAACCTCTCTGACCGAGCGCGCCGGCAGCGGCCACGATGTGCAAGCCGGCTATAGTCCATCCCGGGAGGTGCGACGGTGGACGGAGTTCGAGTCGGAATTTGGGATCCAGGAGAAAAGTCCGTCGGCCATGAAAGGGACGTTGCAGGAGGCGAAGTACAATTTGGACCAGACGGTGTTCGACCTGGATAATTTTGTGAACGACTTGGCGGACACGCTGGAGCTTGAATACCGGCCAGAGGGCAGACCCTCATCCGCGCGCGCGTTGTCCCGGACCTATTTCAGCCCGGTGTACGACATCTGGGCAAATTCGCGCCTGAAATCGGAAGTGGACCTCGACGTGAGCACCGGGGCGTTTGTGGGTGTGACCTTTCAATTCCCGTTCGGGAATTAGGTCAGGGCGCTTTCTCCGGCAGTGGCAACTGGATCGTTCCCCCGCCCAACAAGGTCTGAAAACGCTGGTCGCCCCGGCAGTTGTTGAAGGACGCATCACTGGCGGCGGCGCTGACATAGGCTTGGCTGGCCTGGCCGAGACTGAGGGCGCGTTGGAGGGCGGCGAACGCGCCGTTGCAGTCGTTGCGCAGGCTGTGGAGGCGGGCGATGTTGTACCAGCCGGCCGGCTCCTGCGGGTAGCGCTGGGTAAAGATCGCCAAGAGATCGCCGACGGAATCCAAGCGGTTAAGTTGGGCTTTGAGCTGGATGAGTTGGAGGAAGTCAGCGGACGACAGGTCGGGTCGGGCGACAATCATGCGGATGAGGTTGTCCATGACATCGAAGCGTTGCCGGCTCGCGTACGCGCTCACCAGTTGGAGGGCGAGTTGCAGGTTGTTGGGATCGGCGGCGAGTTGTTGTTCGAGTTGGCGTTCGACCTGGGCCTGACGCTGGACCTGCCGGAGCATGTCGATGGTTTCCTGGATCTTGGTGTTGTACGTGTCGGTCAGCTTGTAGTTTTCCAAGACGGCGATGGCGCGGTCGTTCTCGCCGAATTGGAGGTACAACTGCGCCAGCCGGTAATTGGCTTCCGGGCTGTCTGGACAAAGTTCAATCCCCTGTTGGAACGCGTACTCGGCTTCCACGCGCAGGCCCCGGAAGGCGTAGATGCCGCCGATGGCGGACCGGAGTTTGGAGAAGGTCTTCTGGGCGACGTCGTCGCGCTTGAAGCGGGGGCTATTCTTCAGTTCGTTGTACAACGCGTCCCAGTATTGCCGGTCGCGGGCGAGAATCTTGTCCCAGCGAGCACGGTCCTGCTCGGGGCTGGGGAGCGGTTCCTTGTTGATCTTCAGGATGATTCCGAACGGTTCGAGGTATGGGAACATCCACGGGATGACGTAGCTTTCCTCCACGTAGAAGGCGTGTTTCTCCTTGTTCTGCTCGAAGATCATCTTGGTGAGGATGCCGTTGATGGCCATCACGCCCTGGACGCCCTGCACGCTGACGCGGCCGCCCTCGACGGACACCTGTTCCTCCGGCATCGGCTGCCGGCCCTGCAACTCCTGCACGTACTGGCTGAAGGCGCGCTGCGAGTCGAGTTCGCTCGGAATCCAGATCGTCTCCTTCGGGTACGCGTGGTTGCGGCCGAGCCAGGTCCACGCGAACCGCAGCACGCGTTGCTGCCACAGCGGCCAGTTGGTGAGCGTGACCGGGTTGTCGGGATTGGGTCGCTCGTGGGCGTAATGGTCGCGGATGTAACTCATGTACGTCTGATCGGCCAACGCGTTCTGGGTGATGATGTACACGTCCGAACGGTCGAACGTGCCGCTCTCCGGGAACTTCGGCAGATGGGTCTTCGCACGCGGCGGGGCGAGGCTTTCGACCAGGATCATGTACGTGGGCACGAACCGGCCCGGGTCCGTCCCCCCGTACAACACGGCGTCGCGATCCATCTCCGGATAGTCGCCGCCCGGCTTGAACATCAAGTAGCCGAATTGATAACCGAAATCGTGGCCGCCCTGCTCGTTGTCGGACCAATGCAATTTGGCGGAGATGGCCGGCAACACCAGCAACGCCGCCGCCAATGGTGTGGCCGCCATCTGCACACCCGGTTTGCGCGTCATCAGATAGCCCAACCCCAAAATCAGGCCGTAGCCGACCCACAACGAAAACAGGCAATGGCACGGCAGAAAAAAGACGCGGTCGGTGAACTGTTTTTGTTTCTCGAAGCCGGGGTTCGACAGAAACAGGAATCCCAGCCCCAGAAACAGAAACGCGATCAGCAGAAACAGCAGCCAGTTTTTGTCCGCCTGGTCCAAGTTCCAATAGAAAAACAAAACCAGCAGCGCAATCAACGCGAACGGCAACGTGTACTGATCCTTCAAGTCGTCGAAGAACAGATTGATCTGTCCCCAGCACTTGACCAACGTCTTGCTCCAATACACCCCGTACTGGGCGCGGCCCGACTGGTCTTTTTCCACCTTGGCGCGTTCGGACTGCGTCTTTTCATACTGACCGCGACTGAAGGTGTGGAGGAAACCTTCCTTCGTCCGCGCGTAACCCCAGTTCATCGGCGGGTTGGTGGCCGACGCCGCGTGGACGTAGGCATACAGCAACAATCCAAGGATCACCGCCCCGTACACCGCCAGCGCTTGTGGCCACATCCTCAGGATGCCCGGGCCGGCGTTGAACAACCGGTAGGACCAGTACGCCGCGCCCAACCCCACCAACAGCACGACCCCGCCCGTGAACGGCCCCTGGTAAAACATGCTGTTCTTCGTCATCACCATCTTCAGCACGACCAGCGCGATCACCACCAGGATCGGCAGCAGCACGTCGCGCCCGAACTTGCGGTCGGTCAGCCACACGAATGCCGGGAACGCCACCGTCAACAACACCAGCGTCTGATGGTTGGTGAGGCTCACTCCCCAGACGAACGCCGCGAAATACAAGCGCCAGCGTTTCTCCGGCTCGAAACTCCAGCGGTACAGATACACCAGCGTGACGAACAGAAAGAACGCGTTCAGCGCGTACACCTCGGTGATCACCGACTGCGACCACATGACCGGCGCGAACGCCAGCATCAGCGATCCCGCCACCGCGCTGCCCAACACAATCCGATCCACAACTTTCTGCGGCAGTTGATGCAGGAAGCCCACCCGCGCACCCATCACGTGGCCGGTCTTGGAAATCAGCAGCGCCGCCAAGCCCACCGCCACCGCGCCAAACGCGGCCGACATCAGGTTGACGCGCCAGCCGATGTTGCCAAACGGGAAAATGTGGCACCACAACCACGCCAAAATCGACCAGATCGGGTAGCCGGGGGGGTGCGGCACGCCGAGGTGATACGCCGCCGTCAGAAACTCGCCCGAATCCTCCAACCCCACACTCGGCTGCAAGCTCAGGCAATACCCGACAAACGTGATCAGCGCCGCCATGCCAAACGCCAGCTTGTCGCGGCCACTGAAGAACCGCTCCGCTGTGGACGGCTGGGACGGGGTGGGAGTCGCCGCCGGGGCTGTCGTTGATTGGCCGCTCATAAACCCCTATCCCATCACCGATTCACAGCCGCTGCAAGTGATTTGTCAACGGCCACGGAAATTGCACGACGGCCACGTAGTTGACGAGCATGCGCACATCCGTGTTCAGGACAACTCCGCTGAATTGGGCTGGCGTCTGCTGATCGCGCGAACGGGCCACCCCCGCAACTCGGTCATGACCCAACCCAATCATACCGGCCACGACGACAACAGCCAGCGCTCCGGCGACCGCGAGGCGAAGCTTCGGCCAACGCAAGAGTTCCCATCCGGTCCGCCGCGGAATATCCTCCATCTGCTCCATCTCCCGCAGGATTCCCGCGCGCGTGGCCGCCGGCAACCGCGCCGGCCGCAGCGTTTGTAACCGCGTCTCCCACATATCGAAATTGTCATTCATGGCAAACTCCGTTTCAATGTTCGTAGTCAGGCACGCAGCCCCGTGTCGTTTCGGGGCGGAGTGCCGTCGGGCCGCAGTACGCCACTCCGCAGACTCCGTGGCTTACTACGAACGCACGCGCCAAAAAATCGCGACAAGAATTTCACGCTTTTGACAGGTCATAGCATACCAGGACTCCTTTCGCCAACTTCCGCCGGAGCGCTGCCAGCGCGAGACGATACCGTGACGCGACGGTATTGGGCGATTCGTCCGTGACCGTTGCAATCTGCTGAAACGTCAACTCGCCCCAAATCTTCAGCGTCAACGCTTCCCGCTGTTCGGTCGGCAGTTCGCGAATCGCCGCTTCAATCCCCGCCATCTCCTCGTCCGGCTTGATCGCCGGCTCGAAGATCGGTGTCTCGTCGTACAGGCATGCGCCCGCCTTTAGCTCGCGGGCTTGCCGGCGCGCCGTCCGACGCCGATGGTCGAGTGCCGCGTACCGCACCGCCGCGTAACAGGTCGGCACGATGTCCGCCTCCGCCACGCGCTCGCGCCCATGCGCCCGCCACACGCGCAAGAATGCCTCCTGCACGATATCCGCGGCGTCGGCGTCGTTGTGGCAAAGCTGGCGTGCGTACAGGTAGAGTTTGTCACCGATCTCAATGAGCAAGCCAGCCCAGTTCACGGCGCCGATCCTTTCACCTCATGCCTCTGGAAAAGAGCATCCGTTTATCCGTTATCGCCGCCGGAAGCAAAACTTGTCAGTGACGAACGGTTTCGTCGTCAAACGGCCGTCGGCGGAAGCCGTGTGACGCGGCCAGCGCCCAGACCATCCAGATGGCTTCCCGCACGATCTTGCCGGACATCTTGGACGTGCCGGCATAGCGATCGGTGAACGTGATCTCCACCTCCTTGACGCGAAAGCCCCGCATCCACGTGTGATAGTTCATCTCGATTTGGAAAGCATAGCCGTTGCTCCGGATGGTGTCGAGCGGGATTGCTTCCAGCACGTGGCGCCGGAAGCATTTGAACCCGCCGGTCGGATCGGCGACCGGCAGGCCCGTGATCAGTTGGACATACCAGGACGCGCCCTTGCTCAGAAACAGGCGCGACAACGGCCAGTTGACCACCCGCACGCCGTTCTTGTAGCGAGAGCCGATGATCAGGTCGGCCTCGGCGATCACGCGGATGAAGTTCGGAATCTCACGCGGGTCGTGCGAAAAATCCGCGTCCATCTCGACGAGAAAATCGTAGCCGCGTTTCAACCCCCACTTGAACCCGGCAATGTACGCCGTCCCCAACCCCTGCTTGCCGGCCCGGCGCAACAGGTGCACCCGCGGATTGGCCTGGCCGAGTTCCGCCACGATGTCCCCCGTCCCATCGGGCGACCCGTCATCGACCACCAGCACATCCAGGTCGGGCGACTGCTGGAGCGTCAGTTCGACGATCTTGCGGATGTTGTCTTTCTCGTTGTACGTCGGGATGATGACCAGCGCGCGTTCGCTCATTTCACAAGCCTCGGATTCGCCAACACCAGATACTCGCCTCCCACGACCACGGGCACCGTCGCGTTTGGTCCCACCGGCAAATAGGCCACTCCTTGTCCACCGGCATGCACGACCGGCCATTTCTCCGCCACCATCTGCGACACGATATCCTTCATCCCTGACAAGCCAAAGGTATAGACCAAATCGATCCCTCTCGCCTGCCGGGTTTGCGGATCAACCCCAGCCGCCAGCACCACGTACTTGGCATTCTGCCACCGGCAGTCAAACGTATGTAACTCGCGCGGGATCGGGACGCCCCACATGTCGTTGGTGTGCCCCTCGTAACTCCAGCAGTGGGACAGCATGCTGCGCCGGGCCTCGCGCACGAGCCAATAAATTTGCTTCGGCACGACCACAAAGTCACCCGGTCCCGTGTGCTCGTTCACATATCGCATCGCGACCTCGGCTTCGGCCACCGATGACTGCATCCACAGATCAATCTTGCTGTGAAAACGTCCCCAAGCTCCCATCGTAGACTGCATCCCGAACACCGCCAAGACGACCGCTGCCGGTGCCCAACGCAGGACCTCGGGGTTCTTCCCTCTTATCAGCCTGGCCAAGCCCTCTCCTGCCCACGTGAGAGTGCCGGCGAAACCGATGGCCATCAGGGGCAGAAAAATCGTCGCCGGGTAGAAGAACAGTGGGACGTTATTGAGCTTTTTGAACACCCCGTACATCAACACCAGCAGCCAAAGTGGCAACCATAAGCGCAACCGCCAATTTCGCGCCGGCAAGAAGACAAACCCGATCGTCGCGATCATCAGCCACTTGTCCTTCCCCGTCCAACCCGGTGGCGGGCCATGCGTCGGCGTCTTGAATCCCAGCGTCCACACATTCTCAACAAATCGTCCAACCTCGCCGAAAAACGTCGGCCGGATTTCATTGCTGGCCACCGACGTCAGCCGGCCCACCTGCGTCATCAACTGATCCCATCCCCCCGGCTGCGCGAGGACATACCACAAGACGAAGGCTACTCCATACGCCCCGGCCGTCGCCGCCGCCACGAACGCGTGACGCCAGTTCACGACCAGCGCGGTCAGGATCACCGCCCCAATCAGCGGATACGTGAAATAATTTGTGGCCGTCGCCAGCGCACACATCGCGCCGGCCCACACGATGTCGCGCAGCCGCTTTTCCTGCACGTAACGGATGAGGAACCCCGCCGACGCCAGCGCAAACGTTCCCGCAAGCGGATGCGACCGGGCCCAGCGAAAATGCATGACCGTCTCGTCGTACACCAGAAACGCCAGCGCACACAGCATTCCGAACCTCCAGTCGCGCAGCCGGCAACCAATCCAATAGAGAATACCGGCCGCAGCCAGCGCCATTACCGTCATCGCCGCGCGTGCCACCACGACGTCATTGCCAAACACGCGCAGCATTGCCCCGGTCAGAAGCGGGTACAACGGAGGATATGGATACGGAAACACAAAGTCGTACCGCACCGGACCGATCGATAAATTGCCGTGGCTCAACGCCCGACTCATCTCTACCCACTCGCCTTCATCGCCGTACCACCCCGGGTTCGTGCGGAGATTGGGCAGAAACAAGACGCCCCACAACACCACCAACAGAAGGCCCACGGCGCGGTGCGGCGCCGCGGCGGCGGGGTGCGTGGTTGGTTCAGCCATGGGCGCTATTTATAGCGGGCCGTTCATGAAACACGATATCAAAGTAGTATTTGGATTCTGTCCCCATCCATGAGAACATGACGCCAACGATTCAGGACAACGGCATGAGCAATCTGGGCACAACCGAGGACTTTTTCAATCGCTGGGACGGCTACCACGACCTTGTCTCGGACCTGGACACCTATAAGTTGATCGCCAAGGTGTTGCCGGGCGAGATTCGTGGACGATTGTTGGACGTCGGGAACGGCGGTGTGTTCAACTATGACACCCGGTCCGCCGATGAGATTGTCGTGGTGGACATCGCCAAGGATCTGGTCAACAAGACCAACTGGCCGCCTCATGTGACATTTCGGTGGGGTGACGCGGCCAAGCTGCCGGTCGAATCAAACGAGTTTGATACGGTCCTGCTCCAGTTGATTCTTCATCACCTAGCCGAAGACACGTACGCAGTCTCCCGCCGGCGCGTGTCCCAGGCGATCCAGGAGGCCCATCGCGTGTTGAAGCCCGGCGGCCGTCTGGTGATTGTGGAATCCTGTCTGCCCGCGATTTGGGAGCAGGCTGAGCGCGCGTGCCTGCCGCTGTTTCGCTTGGCCTTGCGACTGATGAAGCACCCACTGGTTTTTCAATGGAACTGGAAGACGCTGGCCCGCCTGGCCGGCGAGGCCGGTTTTCAGGGTCTGGAGTGCCACCCCGTTCCGCTTGGACGGTGGGTCATTCAACTCGGCCACAAGTGGCCGACCATCCTCTCGCCCATCCGGGTTTACAAGATTACCGGGCAGAAGCCCGTCTCGCCGAGCTGATCTCCCGCGCTCGCCTCTCCCACGACGACGGCATGCAACCGGAAATTTTCGAGGAAATTCGCCAGGCCGAATCCACCAACTGGTGGTTTGTTGGCCGCCGTCAGCTCATCTTGGATTTCTATGTACGGTTTGAGGAAGCCAGGCGCGGACGGCACCGACGACCCAAGCTGCTGGACATGGGTTGCGGTACGGGCGCGGTCTTGGAGAGTTTATCTTCCCACGCCCAGGTGTTTGGCGCCGACATCTCCGACATTGCGCTGCGCCTTTGCGTGAATCGCGGCCAGCGCCGCGTGGCCTGCGCCAACGGAACACATCTGTCGTTTGCCAATGGCGCGTTCGACTATATCGTTTCGTTGGACGTGGTCGAACATATTGAGAACGACCTCGCCGTCATGCGCGAGTTGCACCGGGTTTGCCGAGAGGGAGGTGTGGTGTTGATCACGATCCCCGCCTGCGAGTGGCTACGGACGACCCGGGACGATCGGTTGATGCACAAGCGCCGTTACCACCGCGCCCAGTTCGTCGCGCTGGCGCGGGCGGCCGGTTTTGAAGTGACCAAGTGCAGTTACTACTGCGCCTTCTTCTTTCCTGCGATAGCGGCCGTGGTGCTCTTCAACCGGCTGCTCGGAAGGAAACCCGACATCAAACAGGACGTGGTTCAACCGGCCGGTTGGATCAACGCGCTGCTCCGCGAACTTCTGTTCCTCGAACAGCGGTTGCTGCGCACGGTGAATCTGCCCTTCGGCGTCAGCCTCTTCTGTGTGCTGCACAAAAGCCCCCTCACCCGCCCCGCCAGCCGGGACTGATCAACGTTTCAGGAAGTACACGTGCATCGGACCGAAATTGGTCTCAGCGATCCCCGTCAACCGCGCCATCTGGGTCAGCTCGGCCAACGAGGGTGGCGGGAAATTCGAGCGGTTCCGGTCCACCACCAGCACCACCAAATTCGTGGGAGTGATCTCGGTTGCCGGGGGTGACTCTTGCAACGCCAGAAACTGAAACTCAAGCTGCGGCGGCTCGACCTTCCCCAGACTGTCCATCTGCATCAACCTTCCTTCGGCCATCAAGCGTTTCACGTCCGTCCGCTTCGCCACAAACCGCGCTGCGGCCCGTTTGAAACCCACGCTGGTTCCATAGGTGCCATGCGCGCCGCCGTACCGGCCCACGAACCGATAAAAATCCATCATGAATACGAAGTTCCCCAGCAGTACGGCCACGACCACGGCGCCGATCACCATCCGTTGCCGGGTTTGCTTCCAACGCTCGGATATCGCTTGAACCATCATCCCGCACGCCAAATAATGAACCGGGTAGAGAATTACGTAGTACGTCAAATACGTCCAGAGTCCCGTTGCCCAAAACACGGCCAACGGCCCCAAGATCCACCACCACATGATCCACGCGCCGCGACCAACCGCCTCGTCGGCCACGGAAAAGAATGGGAACGCCTTGCCGGCACGCCAAGCCCGCACGGCCCGCACCGCCTGATAGCCGAGCGCCACCAAGAACCAGACGCGCTGGAACAACAGCAGGGAGGTGCCCCACGTCAGCGTTTCGTCGAAATAAGCGGGACTGCCTCGCCTGTTCCGATCGTACACCTTCGCCAGATCAAACTGCCGGCCGGCGCTCAGACCCAGCACATCCTCAATCTGACCGGAATTCATGATCGCCAGCGCCTGTCCCCACGGCTCGCGCTGCGGCAGCCGATAGCCGAATTCGGGATGCACCGTCATCCCCTTCGGAATTTGGTGCCCCTGCCCACCCATCGTCTGCAGCGCGCGCCGAAAATCGGCCCAGCCGTTCTTGGTTTGATACGCCAGATACGGCAACAACAGCACCGCCGCGCCTGCCGCTCCCGCCGCGGCCCACCGCCAATCCACCTTCGGTCGCAACCACAGCAGAATGACCACGACCGCCGCCACAAACGCCAGCCCGGCAAAATGGACCTGCACCACGCATAGCGGCAGCAAAATCACCCAGAAGATCGCCCGGGGCCGCCTGCCCAGCACCAACGCATGCACAGCCCACATCGTCAGCGTCGTGAACACTGGCACCAGGTCCTGCGCCCAAATCACCCGGGTGTGAATGATCGCCCATGGTGCCACAGCGAACAGACCGGCGGCCACCAACCCGGTCACCGCCCCGTAGTACGTCCGGCCGATCCACCAGCACACCGCCACCGACGCCAGACCCAAACCGGCAATCGTGCAACAGGCCACCACTGGGTTGCTGGTAAACGCAAAGATCGGAATCAGCAAATAAATGAACAACGGTGGATTCGTCACCCCCACGCTCGACATCAAGCCCGCCAGCGGCACCTGCCCGCTCTGGACAAAGCGCAACGCCAAAATCACCGCCGTCGTCTCGTCGGACTGGAACTGAAGCAAATCCAAATGCGAAAAGCGCAGCCAAGCTCCAGCCGCCAATACTAACCCTAGCAAAGTCCACTCAATGCGGCGGCTCACGTTCTCACCCGCAACGGAGCACCCAGCTTCGTCCGCCGACGCCGTAGAACCGACATCTTGCCGCGTTCACAGACTGGAGAGTATTCCAGTACGAAGAGGAAGGTTCAATCTCATTGTCGAACGGCAGAGGCTTTCGGCTTTCGCACGCAAAGCCGAACTCTTACGGTGCGGGCGGCGCAATCTTGACCTGGTAAAACTGCTGGTTCAGCAGACCCCCACCGAGGTGGAGGTAGTTGGTCACGCTTCCCAGGTAGTCCACGGGCACGCTGATCACTGGGTCGACTTCGTTGAAGCCAGTCCCCGCCACTGCGTTTGTTTCCACCGCATAGCTCTTGCCGGCCACGCAGGTCCAAACGATGCGAATGTTGTCACCTTCCAGGGTGATCGCTACGAGCCGAAAGACTGAGTTCGCATCGGTTGGATCCGTGCCGGCCAAGAATTCCTCGAGATTGTTCTCAGCGTCGCTGTCTGCATTCAGAAGTGCGTCAGCAGGATTGAACGGCAACAGACCGTACTGTTGCTCCCAACCATCAGCCATCTGGTCGCCATCGCTGTCGGTCTGGTAGGGGTCGGTATTGTACAAAGTCACTTTGCCTTGCGGACGTAGGGTCAACGTTTTGCTACCGGGGTTCCAGACAAACTCCTGATAGAATCCCCCGGCGATCGAGATTTCCGATAAGTCTGCCGCGGCGTTAATCGCGGTCGAGACGTTGCGTTTTGGACCATGCCCATCGGCCGCCATCGGACTCAAACCGTCGTAAGCGTTGTCGCCCCACACCCCGTCCGCGTAATACGTGAGAGCGAAGACGGATGGTGGCCCAGCAAAGCGCAGCAACAGTATCGTCATTACAAGCTTAGAGACGCACCAGCCGCTGGCTGAGAATCGGCGCAAATGGCCCATAGTGGCTATCGCCCCTCCACCCAAACCGGTTTGGGACTGCCCAGCAAAATTCCATGAGGAGTGCCGACCTCATCATAGGCATTACCCCCCATACCTTCATTGAACCGCCAGCACGCAATGGTGTTGCCATCGACAGCCCAACTCGTGGCTGGCGTGAAGTTGCCAGTATAGCGAACAACCGAAGAGATCCGAACTTCGTCGATTTCCCCGACCCATCCCAAGCCGCCCTCATCGAACCGCATCCCGATGAGAAGACTGTCTCCTGCGGTCGTGAAACTCGGGGTGTCGTGCGTACTGTGCGCCACGCCATCGACGAACAGTGTGCTCGTACTCGGGCCGATGCACAGCGCCACATGATGCCAGACGCCATTTGTGATCGCACCGGTTGAGAAGAAATATTGATTGAGAGTGCAATTGCCAAGGTATCCCTGGGCAGTGTCGCCATCCGGCAGATACACCAGGACGCCACCTTCCCCGCCAACCCAGCAAACGTTCTGCTCCACGATACAATAACGATGTATCGCGGCGGCGTAGGACGTCTTCACCCAAGCCTCGAACGTCATCGGTGATGTCGAGGCCCGCGGGCCGATCGAAGGTGTGATCACATAATTGTCGCCGTTAAACTGTAACGCGGAAGAGCAGTTCGACGTACACACATCGCGGTAGTCAAGCCCTGACACCGCAGCATTCCAGCGTGTGCCGTCGTCTACGATCTCGAAAATATCCCAGCGGCCGGGCAGAATGGTCGGAGCCGGTGCTTGATTATTCGCCCAACGAATGTCCGCCGGCCACACGTTGGTATGGCCACCGGAAGCGTCCTGGGCGATCTGTAACTTGAACAGCCACCCATTCGCGTGCGGACCGAAATCCCAATTCGCGTGGTTGATAAGCACGATTGAATAGAATCCCACCTTATCGGACGGCAGAATCGGCGCGTGGCCCAGATCCTCTGCCGAGCCGACTCCGGCACTTGGCCAGTTGCTGCGGGTTTGGCCTCCAAGCGTGACAGTTTGGGCGGTGAGATTGCTGGAAACGTTCAGGTCGCCTTGAATATCCAAGCTGCCTGCCAACGCCACCTCGCACGTCAAGAGTGTGGCGACGACTTCCAGCAACGCGATGCTATTTCTGTTCATGCTCTGTTCCTCTCTGGGACCACCGTGCGATGTTCCAGCCGCGCTGCTACTCTAACAAGCATGGGCGTTCGTGGGCAAGTGGTTTCGCTGAGCTTGCTCCGGCCGCGGCGATTCACTTGCGCACCTTTAACGCCAATCCCACACCTTGCGCGCGGCGGATGCGAAACAACTCCGTCCAGATTTTCAGCGCGCTCCGCACGTTGTACGGAATCCGCGTATCGGGATCGTGCACCCATTTGACCGGCACCTCGGCCACCCGGTAGCCCTCGCGCGTCGCCACCACCAGCATCTCGATGTCAAAAATGGCCGTGTTGGAGGTCACTTGGGAGAAAACTTTCTGTGCGACCTCGCGCTTCATCAGTTTGAAACCGCATTGCGTGTCGTGAATTCCGCGCAGGCAGCAAAGCCGCGTTGCCACGCCGAAGAGCTTGCCGGCTAGCGCGCGATACCACACCTGCGGTTGCTCAACTTCCGCGCCCGGCACGGCACGCGAGCCGATCGCCAAGTCGTAGCCCGCGCGCTCCAGCTTCTCCAACAGCTTGTCCACCTCGCTAATCGGCGTGCTCTCGTCGGCATCGGTGAACAACACATACCGGCCGCGTGCCGCCAACATCCCGGCGCGCACCGCGCCGCCCTTGCCGCGGTTGGGTTGCAGGTCGATCACCTCCACCCCGGGGAAACTGCGCGCCACCGCTGCGGTGTCGTCGCGGCTGCCGTCGTTGACCACGATGATCTCGTGTGATCGCCCGCGCAGATGCTCCCCGATGTGTGGCAGATGCCGCTTCAGGCGGTCCTGCTCGTTGTAGGCCGGGATCACGACGGAAAGATGAGGTTGGCTCACGTGCATCTCCGTGGGAGCGACATTCCTGTCGCGACTCTTGCGCCCGGTCGCGACAAGAATGTCGCTCCCACCAGAAACCGATACGACCAACTCATCCCGCCTTCCTCAACGCGCCCGTCTCCCGCAGCTTGGTCAACGCTTCGGCGGCATAGTCCCTGTCGAGCGTCTGCTGGCGAATCCAGACGACGTAGTCGCGGACGCTGTCGCGCGGCGTCTTGGTCGGCTGCCAGCCGAGTTTCTGCAGCTTGGTGATGTCCGACACGCTGTGGCGGGTGTCGCCCACCCGGTATTCGCCGCTCACGAGCGGCTCGAGTTTCGCGCCGGTCGCTTCCGCGACGATGCCGGCAAACTCGCGCACGGTGTAACCCTTCCCACCGCCGACGTTGAACACCTCGCCATTCGCCTCGTCGCGTTCCAGCACCAGCCGGTTGGCGCGGGCGACGTCTTCGACGTTCACATAATCGCGCAGTTGCCGGCCGTCCTCGAAGATCGAGGCCGGTTTGCCGCCCAGCATCTGCAACGTGAAAATCCGCAGCACGCCCGAATACGCGTTGCGGAACGACTGCTCCGGTCCTTGGACGATTGAATACCGCAGCGCCACGCTCGGAATCCCATAGTTGCGCCCGAGCGCGATTGCCATCAGCTCCTGCGAATACTTCGCGATCGCATACTGGTTTTGCGGGTTGGCGTGCGTCTCCAGCAGCGGCAACGTCGTGATCTCACCGCCGCACCTCGGACAGACGGGCTCCCACAACCCTTGCGCCAACCGCGCCGGGTCGCGCCCGGCCGGGAACACCTCGCCGTCGCGCCCGCAGCGGTACCGGCCTTCGCCGAAGACAAATTGCGTGCTGGCGACCACGACCTTCTTGACCGGGAGTTTGTCGGCGACGATCAGCTCGTACAGGAGCGCGGTGCCGACCGAGTTGACGTGGAAGAATTGGGCGAAGTTGGGGAGCAAATCCTGATGCGCGGCGAGATGGATCACCGCATCCACCCCGCGCAACGCCTTCTGCCAGTCCGCCCGGTTGCGGACATCGCCGGACATGCGCTCCGCCTCCGCCGGCACCCACGCGGGCCATTCGGCGGCCGACACATGAACAGGCGGGGAGAGATTATCCAGCAGCCGGACGGCGTACCCGGCCCGCAAAAGCTCCCGCGCCGTGTGCGCGCCGATGAACCCCGCCCCACCCGTGATGAGAACTCGACCTTGGCTCATGCGTTCAGCCGTTTTCTGGTGGGAGCGACATTCCTGTCGCGACTCCCGCGTTCCATCGCGACAGGAATGTCGCTCCCACCGAACCATCATGTCGCCGCATGTTTCTCTTTCAGCCGCTGGTAGAGATAGCCAGTGATGATGTGGTCGAGAATCAGGTGGACATCTTCCACCGGCCCGTACTCGCTGGAGGGAACCACGAACGCCGCGTCCGACAAATTCGCCAGTTTGCCGCCGCCGAAACCGGTCAGGCCCACCACTTTCAGCCCCATCTCTTTCGCCACACGCACGGCCGCGACCACGTTCGGCGAGTTGCCGGACGCCGAGATGGCCACGAGCACGTCACCCGATTGTGCGAGGTTCTTCAACGGCTCGCTGAAAATGCGATTGTAGTCCGTGTCGTTGGCCCACGCGGTCATCAGTGAGACGTTGTCGGTGAGGGCGATCACCCGGAACCGCGGCCACGGCGCATCCCCCTGATGGCCGAGTGTCCCTTTGGACAAATCGTTCATCATGTGCGACGCCGTCGCGGCGCTGCCGCCGTTGCCAATGATGAAGATCTGCCGGCCCGCCCCGTGCGCTTCCTCAATGACTGCGATCACGTCCTCGATCTGCCGCAGCGGCAGCCGGTCGAGCACCTCGCCCAGCTTGTTGAGGTAGTCCTTCGCAAAGTCTCGTGCGTTTTTCATTCGATCCTTCTCATTCACACCCCGCTTCAGCGGGGTGAACGACAAGGCAAGACTAAGACCGAAAACCGTTTCAACGGTTTCCCTCCTCATCTCGCCACTCCAAGCCGTATCGCTTCACGAACGCTTCGTACTCTTCCGCGAACGTCTTCACTCGGTGATGCTCTTCCTGCCCGGCAATGTACTTCGCCACCTCGTCCACCGTCGACTGCGACACCGAGAACGCCCCATACCCGCGTCCCCACGCGAACCTGCCCGCTACGAGCTGGTTCTCATTGATCCAGTGCGACGAACTGCCCTTCAGCAACTGCACCACTTGTTCAATCGTCTGTCCAGTCGGCAAATCGATCAACGCATGGACGTGGTCAGCGTTCACGTAGTTGATCTTCATGAACACGTCTTTCGACCGGGCGTACTCGTTCAAATACTCCGATACCTTACGCCGTGCCTCAGTGTCGAGCATCCGCTCGCGATTCAGCGTTCCCCAAACCAAGTGAACCCAGCACCGCGAGTAGGCGTGGGTGGACATCGCTCACGCTCCGCTGGAAACCGTTGAAACGGTTTCCGCTTGGCCGGCCGCCCCTACCACCCCGCTAAAGCGGGGTGTCACTAGGAAACTCTCATTCACACCTGGCTTCAGCCAGGTGTGACGCGGACTAATAAATGCTAGAAACTGTTTCAACAGTTTCTCCTCAGTATCTCTGGACGTTCAGGATCACCCGGGTGCCGCCCTTTTCGAGGCGGAACGGCATCTCGCGCAAATTCCCGAGCGCTTGCCGGACGGCTTGCCGCTTGTCGCCCGGGACGCACAGCATGAAGAAACCGCCACCACCCGCGCCGGCAATCTTGCCGCCCAGCGCGCCCGCCTTCACGGCCCGCTCGTAAATCCCATCCATGTCACTGCTGCTCACGCCGCTGGCCAAGCGACGCTTGGCGACCCATCCCTCATGGAGCACCGGGCCGAGCGCTTCAATGTTGCCGGTCTCGATGATCTCGCGCACTCGCTGGGCCTGCTGGCTCATGGCTTTCAACACATCCGTCCGCTGGGCGATGTTGGCCCGTTGTTCCGAGAGGATGCTCGCCGCCTGACGCGTCTTGCCGCTGAAAAACAACATCAACATGTTGTCGAGATCTTCCAGCGTCGAGCGTGACGCCGGCACCGATTCCACCCGCACCTCGTCGCCGGGGCCAAACGTGAAACAGCGCAGCCCGCCGTAGGCGGCGATGTACTGGTCCTGCACCCCGATCGGTTTGCCGGCCCGGTCAATCTCGATCTCGCACGCCTCGCGCGCCAACCGCTCGGCGGTCGGCGTCTCCCCGACAAAATGATACAGCGCGTTGAGCACACCGACCGTCACGCTGCTCGACGACCCCAGCCCCGAGCCTTCGGCGGGAATGTCCGCCATGAAGGAAATCTCCACGGCCTTCGTCACCCCGACCTTGCGCATCGCCTCGCGCACCAACTCGTGTTCGAGCTGATCCACGGTATCCACGATCTCGTTCTTGGAGTACTTGACGTAAATTTTGTCGTCGAACCGCTCCTTGACGATGCAATACACGTACTTGTCGATCGCCGAACTGACGACACACCCGCCATGTTGCCGGTAGAACTCGCGGAAATCCGTTCCGCCGCCCGCCAGCGAAATCCGCAACGGAGTTTGCGTGATGATCAAATCTCGATTCCTTCCTCGAAATCCGCTTGCGCCTTCTGCAATCGCTCGGGCGTTCCAACGTCGGCGATGTACGCGCGTGGTTTCATCGCGTACACCGGCTGGCCCGCCGCCACCAACTTCGGCAACACATCCTTCCCAAAATCACAGAACTGCCCGGCGGGAATCGCGTCCAAAACCGCCGGTTCGAGCACCAAAATACCCGCGCTGATCAGGTTTGTCGAAATCTCTTTCCGGTCCGGTTTCTCGACGAACCGGCGCACCCGACCGTTCGGCTCAGTCTCGACGACTCCGCCCGTCCACGGCTCGGCCGACTCAAACAAGGCCACCGTCGCCCACGCTTTTCGCGCGCGATGAAATTCCAGCAAGGGCGCAAACCGCAACCGCACCAAATTGTCGCCGTACATGACCAGAAACGTTCCTCCGCGCAAGTCGTCTTCCATCTTCTTCACTGCACCCGCTGTGCCCAGCAACTGTGGCTCGTGCGAGTACGCGAGGGAGACGCCAAACCGGCTGCCATCGCCAAAATAGTCGGTGATCTTTTCCGGCAGGTGGTGCAGGTTGACGATGAACTCGCGGATGCCCTGGTCGCGCAGCATCTCGAGGTGATGCTGCAACAGCGGCTTCCCGCCAATCGGCACCATCACCTTCGGCACATCCAACCCCAGCGACCGCAGTCGCGTCCCCAACCCGGCCGCGAGGATGAACGCCTTCATCCCCGCTTGCGCTTGTAACGCGACAACACCGCCCATGCCTTCTGCAGCGCCTTGGCGCGATGGCTGATGCGGTTCTTCACATCCTCGGTCAACTCGCCAAAACATTTCAACTGTCCATCCGGCACAAACAACGGATCGTAGCCGAAACCGTTCCCGCCCTTTTCCTCCGTCAAAATCGCGCCGTTGCAAATTCCCTCGACGACTTCCACCACACCATTCTCATCGGCAATCGCCACCACGCACCGAAACCGCCCGGCGCGCTTCTCGGCGGCCACGCTCTGCATGTCGGTGAGCAGCTTCTTGTTGTTCTCGGCGTAACTGGCGCCATCGCCCGCGAACCGCGCCGACCGCACCCCCGGCGCGCCGCCCAGCGCGTCCACCTCCAACCCGGTATCGTCGGCCAAGGTGAGCAGCTTCGTCGCGCGCGCCGTTTCGACGGCTTTCTTGATCGCGTTATCGCGGACGGTGGGTTGATCTTCGACGATCTCCGGCACGCCCGGCACATCGTTGGCGGAGAGAATGTCGAACTCGAGATCCGCGAGCAACGCGCGGATCTCCCTCAGCTTGTCCCGGTTTCGCGTCGCTACCAGTAGTCGCATGGCCGCGCATTATATCGGTCGCCCGCCAAGAATAAAGCCCGTAGATTCGGAGAGCCTTTTCCGGTGGGAGCGGCATTCCTGCCGCGACCGGGCCCGCTATGCGAAGCGGAATCGCGGCAGGAATGCCGCTCCCACTCATTGTTCGGCGCCTGTCTCCCGACCGCGCCGTCCGCGCTGACCGAAGGTCTCCCAGCTCGGGAGGGAATCAGGAGACCTGCGGTCAAGCACGGTGCGCGGTCGGGAGACAGGCGCACAACGGATAAGCGCCCGTACGGATTTCGGCTCGGCGGGAGCCTCGCCCTCCAGACGGCGGGAAATTACCGGATTTCGATCGGCTTGCCACTCGCGGCGCTGGCGTAGATCGCATCCAGGAGTTCCATGACGATCAGGCCGTCCTCGCCGGTGGCGATGTGCGGGGTGTCGGTCACGATGCTCTCGACGAAATGGTGGAACTGGTTGTTCAGCGGCGGGCCGGGCGGGTGATGCAGCTTCATGTCGTAGTGATAGCCGTCGCGCTCGACGAAGATCTCGGATTCAAATTCGTAGCCCTCGCGCAGGTTACGGTGAACGCCGCCGCCCTTGGTGCCGAACAGCCGGGTCTCCATCAGCTCTTGCTCAGCGATGTTGGCAGCCCACGAGGCTTCCACGGCGAGTGTCGTGCCGTTGGCAAATTTCACCAAGCCGACGGCCATATCTTCCACGTCGAACTTCTTCCCCTGCTCCTTCGCCAAGCGCGTGCCAATCGGATTGTACGTGCTAGCCAGCACCCAAACCGGCTTCGGATAGCCCATCAACCACAGCGCGAGGTCAATGCGGTGCACGCCGAGGTCGATCAACGGTCCGCCGCCCGCCAGTTCTTTCTGACCGAACCAGCCACCGAATCCCGGCAGGCCGCGGCGCCGATGCCACGCGCTGCGGGCGAAATAGATTTCACCCAGCGCGCCGCTGTCGACTTGTGATTTTAGCGCGCGGGCTTTGGGGTCGAACCGGTAGGAGAAGTTGATCATGATCCGCTTGCCGGCTTCACGGGAAGCGGCCAACATCTGCTGCGCCTCAGCCGTGTTCATCGCCATCGGCTTCTCGCACAGCACGTGCGCGCCCGCTTTGAGCGCGGCGATGGTGAGTGGCGCGTGAAATTTGTTGGGCGTGCAGACGCTGACCACATCGAGTTTCTCTTTGGCGAGCATCTCCTCGGCCGTCCGGTAGCGGTGCGGAACGCCATGTTGGTCGCCGATTTCGCGCAGCCTTGCTTCATCCGGGTCCGCCATCGCCACCAGCATCCGCAGCCGGATGCGATTTGTACCCCGCCGCGTGATGGCGGCCGATGCCGAGTCCGATAATTCCGATGCGAATCTTGTTCATGTTTGGAGAATTCCTGCCCGGCCGTACGTGTGCGCTTTCGGCTTGATCGTCTCCAGGGCCGGCACGTTCGGTGCCGGGTGGGTGGGCCTGGTCGCCCGCCTTCGTGCCCAACGACAGGCGTTGGCGATCACGCGAATGACGGTCGGGTTGTGGTACGTGGGATACGTCTCGTGCCCGGGTCGGAAATAGAAGATGCGACCATTGCCGCGTTCCCAGCAACAGCCGCTGCGGAAAACCTCGCCGCCTTCAAACCATGAAACGAACACCAGCTTGTCGGGCGTTGGCACATCGAAGCGCTCGCCGTACATTTCCTCCGCCGGCAACTCGAAATACTCCCCCAGCCCTTCCGCCACCGGATGATTCGGCTCGATGACCCAGAGGCGCTCTTTCTCATCGGCCTCGCGCCATTTCAGGGAACAGTTCGTCCCCATCAACGTCCGAAAAATCTTCGAGTAATGCCCCGAATGCAACACGATCAAACCCATGCCGGCCAAGACCTGCTGCTGCACGCGCGCCACGACCGCGTCCTGCACCGCGCCGTGCGCAACGTGTCCCCACCACGTCAACACGTCCGTCTTCGCCAGCACCGCCTCGGTCAACCCGTGTTCCGGCTCATCCAACGTCGCCGTCCGACACGCCAAATCGCCGCAAGCCGCCAACCCGCGCGCGATGGTGGTGTGCATCCCATCGGGATAAACCTTCTGCACAGCCTCGTTGGTCTTTTCATGGCGAAACTCGCCCCACACGGTGACTTGAATCTTCTTCGTCATGACTCGCTTGCCGGGTGAATCCGGGCCTGCATCACGTGCCGCTGGCCGGGCGGGAGTGTTACGGCGTTTGCGCCCACGTTGCAAGTCTCGATGCACACGAACCGCGGCCATTCATCCATCCCCAAGTCCGGCAACGTCCGCGTCTGCGTTACCGCTGGATTCCATACCACCGTCGAATCCGACCCCTCCTTCTCGACCACGATCCGCCGCTGCCAGCCGGGATCGCTGATCACACATGTGGCCCGGGTGCTGGGATAGATGCGATTGAACTCGCCCGCGAACCAGATCCACTCATGCTGCTCCCGTTTCCGCGCGAAGTTCTCCAGCTTGTCCAGATACTCCGCCCCCGCCAACCCGGTCACCCGCACCTGCCGCACATCGCTCACCGCGAAATACGTGTGCAACGCCTCCTCATACCGGATCGCCGCCGCCGAATTATTCTCCACCTCCAACGCCATTTCCAACCGCTCGCCCACCGTCACCCGGTACCGCAACACACTGCCGGGATTCTCCACGCGCAACACCAAACAAATCTCCGCCTCGCCTTCCGATTCCACCGCCCACTCCCGCAACCGCGCCACCCCATGCGCCGGCGCCTTCGGATCATCCGCCTTCGGTCCGAACCACGGAAAGATCACCGGCACGCCGCCACGGATCGGTTTGCCCGCCTCAAGCAAACTCTTCCCGCTGAGGAACAACACCGGCCGCTCCTCACGCCGCTGATAATGCGTCACGTGCGCCCCGTGCAAATACACGTGCGCCTCGGCTGCGGGCGTCGTGATGACCGCCCGCTGTAAGCCGTTGTTGCCTTTTTCGTGCCTCACCATTGGTGGCATCTTATACCGCGCTCGCCACAGAATCGGAAGCGATTCCGCACCGGGACGGCTGCAGAACTTGGGAGCATTGGGATACTCCCATGGTGGGAGCGGCATTCCTCCCGCGAATCCGGCATACAGCAACGACCGGTCGCGGCAGGAATGCCGCTCCCACAAACGCTTCTTCTGCCGGCAGGCTTGCGCGCGCTCTCCACGACCGCTAGACTTCCGCGCAACATGGTTGAGCCGCTGCGCGTCCTTTTTGTTGCTTCTGAATGCACGCCGTACGCGAAGACGGGCGGCTTGGGCGACGTTGTTGCCGACCTGCCGAAAGCCCTGCGCAAAATGGGGCACGACGCGCGGGTGTTGATCCCATTCTACGCGCAGATCGACCGGGCCAAGCACGGCATCAAGTCCGCCAGCACGCACTGCATCCACATGGGCGCGGGCATTGAACACTGGGTCGGCCTCCACACGGCCCGGCTCGATGATGAAGTGCCGGTCTGGTTTCTCGACTACGATGCGTATTTCAATCGGCCCGGTATTTACGATGGTCCAGGCGGCCACTACCTCGACAACGCGTTCCGCTTCGCGCTCCTTTCCAAAGCCGCGCTCCAAATCTGCAAGGACGCGCAATGGATTCCGCACGTCATCCACGTTCACGATTGGCCGTCGGCGTTGGTCCCGGCGTTTCTGAAGACTTGGGATCGCGTCAATTCACCCCTCGCTTCGACCGCCAGCGTTCTCACCATTCACAACATCGGGTATCAGGGAAAATACGACGCCACCTATCTGCTCCCGTACTGCGGTTTCGGGCCGGAGCATTTCACTCCTGACATCCTTGAGGATTACGGCAAAGTCAACCTGCTCAAGGCCGGCCTCTGGTTCGCCGACGCGCTCACCACGGTCTCGCCCACGCACGCCAAGGAAATCCTCACCCCCGCCGGCGGCATGGGACTCGCCCCCTACCTGAACCGCCGCGCGGCTGACCTTTCCGGCATCCTTAACGGAGTCGATTACGCTCACTGGAATCCGGCGACTGACAAACATCTGCCCGCGCGCTTCTCCGCCGACGACCTCGCCGGCAAGGCCATTTGCAAAGCAGACCTTCAAAAACATTTCGCTCTCGAAGTCAGCGACACTCTGCCGCTGTTCGGCATCGTCAGCCGGTTCGCGCCGCAAAAAGGGTTCAATCTCCTCCGCGACGCTTTGCCCGCCGCGCTCAATGGCATGCTCATGCAGTTCGTCGTCCTCGGCAGTGGCGATGCCGACACCGAGGATTTCTTCCGCGCGCTCCAAGCCGCATATCCCGGCCGCGTTGGCGCGCACATCGGATTCAACATCGAACTCAGTCACCTCATCGAAGCCGGCAGCGATTTCTTCCTAATGCCCTCGCTCTATGAGCCGTGCGGGCTGAACCAGATTTACTCGCTCAAGTACGGCACGCTCCCGATCGTCCGCGCGACGGGCGGACTCGAGGACACGGTTGAAAACTACGAGGAAGCGACTGGCAAAGGCACCGGATTCAAGTTCTCTGAAGCGTCCGCCAGTGCGTTGTATTACGCCATCGGCTGGGCCGTGAGCACGTGGTTTGATCGTCCCCAGCACATCGCCCGGCTGCGTAAACAAGCCATGGCCAAGAACTTTGATTGGGCGGATTCCGCGCGGAAATATGCCGGGGTTTATCAACATGCGTTGGCCAACCGTTCGAGGCTGCCGCCATGAGAAATCTGACGGATAACCGGGATGCCCCGGTACATCGTGACCCCCCTTGGGGGTGAGAAGATGCTCCAGCGGGATGGGCGGGAGCAAGAAGATTGTCGGCGCCAGCTGCGGGGCTTTCCTCTCCAGTAACGCCAGTGGGCTTTGCCAGTCGCGACTCATGTTTTTGCGGGCGACGTTGTGCCAGAGTTGGTAGGTGGTGGCCTTGGCGAAGAAGTCGGCGCGGTCGTGGAACACCTGGGCGTCAAAGAATTCGCCTTCGATGGTGCTGTGGACGGTCTCGACGTCGGCGTTGGCGTTGGGACAGTGCGGGGGATTGAATTCGTGTTGGGCGTGCCAGCGCTGCTCGATGGTGCCGATGAAGCCGTCGGGTTGGAGATGCACGGTGTCGCCGTCGAATTCGCTGCCGAGGTCGGTGCGGATCTCGACGGTGCGCGGCTCAATCCCGTGGCGCACCAAGTGGGCGCGGAAGCGGTCGGCGGCCAGGGTGGCGTACGTCTTGGACAGTTCGTTGCTGTAGGCCAGGAAGTGGCCCCCGACGCTGCACTCGCGGATGGTGGTCTGAAACCGTGGCAGGCCGTGGGCCTGCATTTGTGGCCAGTAGACCGGCAGATCGGTGAGGTGTTTGGTGTCCATGCGGAAGCGGGTGAAGGGTGCGTACGCGGCTTTGATGGCCCGCAGATCACGCTTGGTCTGGTGGTGGCGTTTGGGTTTTCTGGTGCGGTCGTGGTCCCGGAGGATGCGGTTGACCGCGTTGTGACCGAGTGGCAAGTCGAACTCCGCGATGAGGCGGCGCGCGCCGAAGCCCGGCGTCTTGCGCCGCCAAGCGAGGACCTGGTGTTCGAGCGTCGGCTTGGTTTTGTGCGGGCAGTGGTGCGGGGCGCGACTGTGCGCGTGCAAGCCCTGCAGATGGTGGCGGCGGTAACGGCACACCCACTTGCGGACGGTGTTGCGGGCGCAGCCGAAGTGGTGGGCGGTGGCCTTGATCCCGTGTTGGAGGGCATGGATCACGAGGTTGTGGCGCAAGGCGAACTGAGTATCGGTGGCGCGGATCATGGCGTAGTACGGTGATGCTTGTGGCGGTGCGGTGGCGGTGGGAGACACGGACGAGCAGAAGCCACAGTTGTGGTGGTCTGTCGAGAGGGAGTTGAGGAGTCGCCGCCGCCCGCCCGCCGCCCGCTCCCCCCCCGGGCGGCGGGCGGGCGGACGGAACGACCCGGCAACGGCTGGGGTGCTGCGCACCCAGCGCCGCAGCGACTGCCAAGTGCCCCGCGAGATACACTGAATCTTTTTCATCCCGAAGTTTCCGGCAGGGGGGTCACGATGTACCGGGGCCATCCCTCGGTCTTTCGGGTATCAACTCCCCAGTTCAATCGGTTGACCTTTGGCTAGACGAGGTAACGGGAAAAACTCAGGTTGAGGTCATAGGGAGAAGCCACATGAAGAAGATCAATCTAGTTTTGGTTGCAGTCTGTCTTGTCGCGTTCACCACTCGCGTCCAAGCGGGCCACGGCATTTTCGACTCGTTTGTGATCTTGAGCACCAGCAACACGGGCATCAACCAGTTTTTCGATCTCGATTCCGTCACGGGCAATCTCGACTTCAGCGGTTTCAATTTCGGCAGCTTCGATACCGGGGCTGGCGATTTCTTCACGGTGAACGGTGGGCAGCTTAAATCGTTTGAAGACAATGGCGATGAGGTCACCGGCGCCCGCATTCACTGGCGGGTCTATGAACAGGGGACCGCTCCCGGCGGGTTCACGTTCAATACGCTCTCAAACCCTGGCGGCAAGACTGGCAATGATCGCGTCTGGGAATCGCAGTTGAACACCTTCAACGAGTTGGATCTTTTTAACACCCCGGGCAAAACCTACAACGTTGACGTGTTCGGAGAAATTTTCGTCAACGTCGTCGGTAACGGTGTCGTGTCGGACTTTACGCAGGCCAAGACCGCTTCCTTTTCAATCGTTCCCGCACCCACGGCGTTTGTGCTGTCGGGAATTGGCCTCGCCGGCGCCGCCCTGCTCCTGCGTCGCAAAATCTGAACGGTCATCACGGGTTTCCCCGAGCCAGCCCCGCCGTGGTTGCGGGGCTGGCTTTTTTTGTCTATAACCGCCGGCAATGACATTGTTCGGCCGGTTTCTCTATGCGCTGGTCTGCGTGATCCTGTTCCCCATCTTTCGAATGATCTTCCGCACGCGCGTCATCGGTCGGGAGCGACTACCGCGCACGGGCGGGTTGCTGGTTGCCGCCAACCACATCAGTTGGGCGGATCCGCCCTTCCTTGGCTCGGTGCTTGGTCGGCCGGTGCAGTTCATGGCGATGGTCGAACTCTTTCGCAAACCCGCCCTCGGTTGGATTGGCCGCCAAGTGGGCGCGTTTCCCGTTGACCGGGCCCGGGCCGATGCCGGTGCGGTGCGCGAAGCCGTGCGCAGGGTGCGCGCGGGGGGTTGTGTGGCGATTTTCCCGGAGGGCGGCATCCGGCTCACGCAGCAGTCGGTTCTCGGTGGTGATCCCGAGTTCAAACCGGGCGCGGGCATGATCGCGTTGCTCGGTGGCGCTCCCATTCTGCCGGTCATCATCCGCGACACCCGTAAGCCGTACGAACGCCGCCATTGGTTCCGCGGCGAGACGATGAGCCTGACAATCGGGCAACCCTTCTGTCTTTGGCTGCCGGACACGCTCCCCGCCGGCGAACGCCGTCGGCTCTCAGGCGAGATTCTGCGGCAGCAACTCTTGAAAACGGTCCAACTGGACTGTTAGACTGCCAGGATGAAGCCGATGACACATTTGCGCAGCTGTTGTAGCCACGCCGCTCTGTCGGCGTGGGGGAAAGCGCGGCGACAGCTCGTGCTACGTCGCGAGATACTTCACAGAGTAGCAGTAGCAAGCGCCGGGGCGACAGTTCTGGTGGTACTGACGGCGGTCTCAGCCGCGGCCGAGGATGTTCGTTTCGCCACGCGCGACGGTGTGGAGTTGGCCGGCACGTTCTACGCCGCTCCCGCTTCGCCCGCGCCCGCGGTGTTGTTGTTGCACGGTCTCGGCCAGAACCGCCAGGGCTGGGACCCATTCGCGCGCCTGTTGCAACGCGAAGGTATGGCGGTGTTGGCTGTCGATCTTCGCGCCCACGGGGAGAGCGTCAAACAGCAAACCGCGCAAGGGCTGGTGCGACTCGATGTCAGCGCGTTTCGCCCGAACGATTTTCAAAACATGCTCATCGACATCAACACGGCTTACGATTGGCTCGCGGACCGAGAAGGGGTTGACCACCAGCGGATCGGGATTGCGGGCGCAAGCCTCAGCGCGAATCTCGCCGCGCGTTACGCGGTGTTCAACGAGGACGTCGCGGCGCTCGTGCTGTTCAGTCCGGGCCTGCGCTACCGGGAGGTCCGCGCCGATGATGCGATCATCGAACTCGGCGACGTGCCGCTCCGAATCTACGTCGGCGTCAATGACTCGTTCGCCTACGAGTCGTCGAAGAAGCTGGTCGAGCTGCGCCGCGAGGGGGGCAAACCTTTCGCGGAGGACACGCTCATCGTCTGCACCGGCAGCCTGCACGGCGCGCAGTTGTTGCAAGGCGTCGATGGTCTCGCCCAACAGATTGCCGGTTGGCTCAAGCAGACACTGGCCTCCAAACCAGCCCCATGATCCCGCTCCGCGACGACAACCCGACGCGGACGTTCTCCTTCGTCACCATCGCGCTCATCGTGGCGAACGTGGCCGTGTTTCTCTACGAATGGACGCTCCCCAGCGAGCCAGCGATTCGCGCGTTCTTTGCCGATTTCGCTCTCATCCCCGTGGCGGTGACCGAAGCCCGGAACGTGGACGCCTACGCCACGGTGCTGACGTCGATGTTTCTACACGGCGGCTGGCTGCACCTGATCGGCAACATGCTCTACTTGTGGATTTTTGGGAACAACATCGAGGACTCGGTTGGCCATGTCGCGTTCATCATTTTCTACCTGCTGTGCGGAATCGCCGCTGCCACAGCTCAGATCGCGGTGAATCCGGATTCGGCGGTGCCGATGGTCGGCGCGAGCGGCGCGGTGTCCGGCGTACTCGGGGCGTACCTGCTCCTCTTCCCGCGCGCGCGCGTGCTGGTGGCGTTGCCGATCTGGATTTTCATCAAACTATTCTATGTCCCGGCCGTCCTGCTATTGGTTCTCTGGTTTGGGATGCAACTATTGAGCGGTTCGGCCACCGTGGGACGCGAAGGCGGCGTGGCCTTTTGGGCGCACATCGGCGGGTTCGTCGCGGGGATGGTGTTGATCCCGATCTTCAAGCGGCGGCAGGTGCGGCTGTTCCAGTAACGCCCAGCGGCGGACTCGGCCGGCTGCCGACAAACACGCGGATCGCTTCCACCAACATCAGCACCGCCAAACCCACCAGCACCAACGCCACCCACGGCACCGGGTTGGCGGTCCACTGCGGGCGCCAGTCCGGAGTGAAAAATCCTTTGCGCGCGAACAACAACAGCGCCCACATGCTCATCACATACATCCACACCGTCGGCAACCCGGTCACGAGCCACACCCACCGCGCGCGCCGGGTCCGCCACAACCAGACCGTCACGCCCAGCAACGTGAGCGCCGCCAGCAGTTGATTGCTCGCCCCGAATAGTCCCCAGAACACCGACCAGATCGGTTTGTTGTCGGGCGTTTTCTGCATGACGAAGACCAGCGGCGCACCCACGGTCAACGCCGTTGCGAGCCAACGTCCCCGGGCATCATGCCAGCCGGTCAACTCCTGGACGATGTAGCGGCCGAGCCGGGTGCAGACATCCAGCGTGTCGTACACGAACGTCGTGAATGCCATCAGGCCGAACGACACCCCGAAGGCCGCCGGGATCTTAATCACCTCAAGGAAGCTGCCGATGCCCTGGGCGTAGATGAAGTTTGGTTTCAACGGCGTCGTTTGCAGCAGCGGCGAATTGGCCGCCAACATCATCACGCAGCAGAGCGACACCACCGCCACCATCCCCTCCAACAACATCGAGCCGTAGCCGATCCCCTTGGCATCGGTCTCGCGGCTGAGTTGCTTGGAGGTCGTTCCCGAAGCGATGATCGCGTGAAACCCCGAGCACGCGCCGCACGCGATGGTGATGAACAGGATTGGAAACAACATCTCCCCTTTCGCCGACGTCCAACCGATGAACGCCGGGTATTGCACGCTCTTGCCGCCAAACACCAGCCCGAGCGCCCCGCCGACCAGCGCGAACAGGAGGAAGTAACCGCCCAGATGCCCGCGCGGTTGCAGCAGCAACCACATGGGCACCACCGACGCCACGAAGCAGTACGCCAGCAGCAACACGTCCCAGACTTTGTGCGCGGTCGCGTTGTCCATGTTGAGCAATCCCGCCAGGTCGAAGGGAAAATACGGACCCACCCAAATGGCCACGCCCACGAGCGGAAGAAAGATCACCGTCGCCAGCGCCAGCGACATCTTTGCGTAGCGCAGCAACAACCCCATCAGAATCGGCAACGCCAAATACAACAAGGACGACGTGGCGATTCCCGCGCCCGAAACTTGTTGCCCGTTCTCCAGCGTTTGCGCGCCGACAAACGACGACGCGGTAATGTCCGTGAACGCCACGATGATGTACACCAGCGCGATCCACACGAAGAGTAGGAACAAGATGTACGAACGTCGCGTCATGTGTTCGCGGACCACCTCGGCGATCGACCGCGCCTTGTGCCGGATGGACGCCACCAGCGCGCCGATGTCGTGGACACCGCCAATGAAGACGCAGCCCACCAAAATCCACAGCAAGGCCGGTAGCCAGCCGAACATCACGCCCGCCAGGATCGGCCCGACGATTGGTCCCGCCGCCGCAATCGCCGAGAAATGCTGGCTGATAAGAAACTTGGGTTCGATGGGCGCGTAATCCACATCGTCGCGCAGTTCGACCGCGGGTGTTTTCGCCTCGCGATCCAGTCGGAGCAGCCGCGCCAGCAACCCGCCGTAAACCCGGTAGGAAACAATCACAAACACCGCTGAAACCACCACGATAACGAGTAGGCTCACGTTGCCAACTCTAGCAACACACCTCGCGGAACGCAACGCCGACTTGCCCCCTGCGGTCAAAGCCAGTAGAAACCTGCTGTGAATTTATCGCTTCCCGTATCAGTGAGTCTCCTTGCGGCGCTGGCCGCTGGCTGCGGGCGAGAGGACATCAAGGTGTATCAGGTTCCGAAAGAGCCACCGCCGCCGATGACGCAGACTGAGCTGCCACCGGGCCATCCCGAAATCGGTCAGCCTGCGCCGCAGTTCACGTGGAAAACTCCTGATGGTTGGCAGGAGCTGGCGGCCAGTGAGTTCCGCGTGGCTTCGTTCAAGATCACCGGCCAGGACGGCCAGCAGGCGGACGTGAGCGTGATTCCGTTGCCGGGAATGGCCGGCGGCGATCTCAGCAATGTGAATCGTTGGCGCGGTCAGGTCGGCCAACCGCCCGTGTCAGAGGAGCAGTTGAAGACGCTTGCGGAAAACATCGACGTGGGCGGCCAACCCGCCGCGCTCTACGATCAGGTTGGTGATTCAATGCGCATTCTCGCCGTCATTCAACACCGCAAGGGCACGGCATGGTTCATCAAGATGACCGGCGACAACCAACTCGTGACGCAACACAAGCCGGTCTTTGTGGAATTTCTCAAGTCCCTTCAGTTCACGACCGCCCATGCCGGCAGGCCACACTGGACCGCGCCGCCTGACTGGAAGGAAGTTCCCGGCGGGCAATTTCTCGTCGCCAAATTCATGATCGGCACCGAAGCATCCGTCAACATCAGCACCTCTCCGGGTAACGGGGGTGGCTTGGCGGCGAACGTGAATCGGTGGCGCAAACAACTGGGATTGAGTGAGCTGGCCGACGAGGAACTCGCGCAATCGGTGAAATCCACGGGGCCGGTCACGCTCGTCGAGATGAGCGGTCAATCGGCGTCGCTGGTCGCCGCAATCGTATCCCAGCCGGGACAGACCTGGTTCTACAAGTTGATGGGTGACGCGACGGTCGTCGCAGCCCAGAAGGACGCGTTCACCAAGTTCGTGCAAGAGGTGAAGTACTGACATGCTCGACCGGCTGTACAGGATTTTCACCTCGCTCAAGCTCACCGTGGTTCTCCTGGCGCTGGGGTTGGTGCTGGTGTTCTGGGGCACGCTGGCGCAGGTGAATCTGGGGCTGTACAAGGCGCAGAACGATTTCTTCCGCAGCTTCTTCATCTATTGGTCGCGGGCCGGGTCGAGTCTGCGGCTCCCGATTTTCCCGGGTGGCTATCTGATTGGTGGACTGCTGATCATCAATCTGCTCGCGGCCCACCTGCGCTACTACCAGCCAGGCCAGAAGAAATACGGCATCGTGATGATCCATCTCGGCGTCGTCCTGCTGCTTGCCGGCCAATTGCTCACCGATGTGCTCTCCACCGAAAGTATGATGCACCTGCGCCACGGCGACACGAAGAATTACTCCGAGGCCTCGCGCGAGCACGAACTCGCCATCGTGGACACCACTGACGCCGAAACTGACAAAGTCATCACCATCCCGGTGAGCCGTCTGTTGCGCGGCGGCGATCTCAGCCACCGGGAAATGCCGTTCACCATTCGCGTCCGAACGTTCTACGCCAACTCGTCGCTCACGCAGAAACCCACCGAGGGTTTCACCGAGGTCATCTCCAACATCTGGTGGCGCGCCGAGCCGCACGAAACGGAAATGGACAAGCGCGACATGCCCTCGGGCCTTGTGGAGTTGCTTGCGCCGCAAGGTTCACTCGGCACGTTTCTAGTCTCGGCCTACCTCACCCGGCCGCAGGAATTCGACCACAACGGCCGCCGGTATGAAATGGCGTTGCGTCTTGAGCGATTCTACAAGCCATACAGCGTGCACCTTTTGGAGTTCAAACACGACAAGTATCCCGGCACCGAGATTCCTAAAAACTTCTCCAGCCGCGTCCGCCTGCAGCGCCCTGACACCGGCGAAGACCGCGAGGTCTTGATCTACATGAACAGCCCGTTGCGCTACGCCGGCGAAACGTACTACCAAGCAAGCTTCGACACCGACAACCAAGGCACCATCCTCCAGGTCGTCCACAACCCCAGCTGGCTCACGCCCTATTTCTCGTGCGTGCTCGTCGGCGCGGGATTGGTCTATCAATTCGTCTCGCATCTCATCGGCTTCGCCGCGAAGCAAAACTGAGCACATGCCAATGAGAGCTGTTCTGGATACCAACGTTTTGCTGGCGGGACTACGATCCAACAAAGGCGCGTCGTTTGAACTGCTACGTCTGTTGCGGGCCGGGAAGTGGAAGCTGGTGCTGAGCAATACCGTGCTCACTGAGTATGAGGAGGTCGTGAAACGCGAGGCAGCGGCGCTTGATCTCACACTCGCCGACGCCGACGAGCTGTTGGACGTGCTCTGTCTGCTGGCCGAGCCGTGCACGGTCTCGGATCGCTGGACTCCCATCCTGACCGATCCAAGCGATGAAGCTCTCGTACAACTGGCCTCGGAAGCGAAGGCCAATTGTCTGGTCACTCACAACCGGCGGCATCTGGAGCCGGCCACCCGTCTGGGAATCAAAGTGCTCGCTCCCAAGCAGTTTTTGGATATAGTCAGGGCGTTGCCATGACGACGATCAAAGCCAACGTACCCGATTACCTCGCGAAGCTGGCCGCGGAAGCCGCCGAGAAGGAGAAGATTACTCTCGATCAAGTGGTATCCCTGGCTCTGTCGTCCCAAGTGAGCGTTTGGAAGGTCAGAGACGACATCGCGACACGCGCCAAGCGCGCGAACCTGGCGGAATTCGATCGCATTCTTTCCCGCGTCCCCGATGTGCCACCGCCGCCGGGCGATGAGTTGTAAGTTGTCCGTGAGGAACGGGCTTTTCAAAATCCTGCCGTGGCTGCTGCTCGCGTTGTTCACCGCGGAGATCATCGCTGTGCTCCTGCCGAGAAAGGACGGCGCGTTCCGCATCAGCGAGTTCGGTCGCTTGCCGGTACTGCTGAACGGACGCATCCAGCCGTTCGACTCCGTCGCGCGCAATTCACTCCTGCAAATCCGCAGTACCGGTGACGTGCCACTGGAAATCGTGCCCTCGTGGAAATTCTGGGATCATCCGAAGAAACTGAAGTCTACAGAGTGGTTGCTGGAGGTGTTTTTTCGGGCCGATGTGGCCGACACGCGCCCGATCTTTCTGATTCATCATCCCGACCTCATCAGCGAACTCAAGCTGGCCGACAGAGGCGTCGAGAAATCCGGGCTGCGCTATTACTCGTTTCAGGAATTGGACCCGAGGCTGGAGGAAATTGTCCGCCAGGGTCGGAAGGCCGATGAAGTCAAAGCGGAAGTGCGCACCGCCTACCAGAAACAGGCGCTGAAACTCGCCAATGCACTCATGCTGTACCAGCAACTCAAGAACAGCATCCAGCCCGAAGGCACGCACAACTTTTCCGATTTGATCGCACAATACAAGACCGCCCTGCCGGCAGGACTGGAGGCGATCCGCGCGCAACAGGCGGGCGAGAAAGTCGATGACGCAGCCCTGCGTGCATTGGCGGGCATCGCGCAGCAGTTCGACACCGTGGCCAAGTTCGCTCATCCCATGGTTGTGCCGCCGACCGATCCGGCGGACAAGGATGCCTGGACCAACGTGGGCGCGAGTCTCCTCGGCGCAATTCGCGGCGAAGAGGTTCACCCCGCCGTCGGATTCTTCGCGCGCATGGCGACGGCGTACAGCCACGGCGACGCCGCGGAGTTCAACAGCGCCGTGGCCGGCTACAAGAACTGGCTCGCGCCGAATTTCGCCCGCGTCGTGGCGAAAGGCCGAGCGGAGTATTACTTCAACCAGATCAAAGCCTTTCTCCACGCCACGATCATCTACCTCGTCGCCTTCGTGCTGGCGGGCGGAGCGTTATTGACGTTCGGCGTGCTGCCGGGGCTGTCGGAATCGTTGCGGCGGTCGGCGTTTTATCTCGTCGGCCTGGCCTTTGTCGTCCACACGTTCGGCCTGATCTTCCGCATGCTGCTTGAAGGACGTCCACCGGTCACGAACCTGTATTCCTCCGCCATTTTCATCGGCTGGGGCGCGTGCGTGTTGGGCATCGTGTTGGAACGCGTTTACAGACTCGGACTCGGCACTGCGGTGGCCGGGTTCGCGGGGTTTGTCACGTTGCTCATCGCCCACAACCTCGCGCTCGGCGGCGACACGATGGAAATGCTCCGGGCCGTCCTCGACACGAACGTCTGGCTCGCCACGCACGTCGTCGTGGTCACGCTCGGTTACGCATCGACGTTTGTGGCCGGCACGTTGGCGATGGCCTACGTCGTTCTTGGAGTGTTTACCCCGCTGCTCGCGGCGAAAGTCGGCCCGACCGCCAATGACCTCACACTCGGCAAGGCGCTGACGAAAATGGTTTATGCGATTGTGTGTTTCGCCACGCTGTTCAGCTTTGTCGGCACGGTCCTCGGCGGCATCTGGGCGGATCAATCCTGGGGACGATTTTGGGGTTGGGATCCGAAGGAGAACGGCGCGCTGCTGATCGTGATCTGGAACGCGCTCATCCTCCACGCGCGGTGGGGCGGCCTCGTCCGCGAACGCGGCCTGATGAACCTCGCCATCTTCGGCAACGTCGTCACCGCGTTCTCGTGGTTCGGCGTGAACATGCTCGGCATCGGCCTGCACAGCTACGGGTTCATGGACGCCGCGTTCAAATGGCTGTTGCTGTTCAACGCCAGCCAGCTCTTCCTCATCGTCCTCGGCACACTGCCGCAGCGCGCGTGGAAAAGTTTTCGCACCGCCCATGCGTGACTTCGGCAAGACCGGTTGGCGAGTCAACCCCATCGGTCTCGGCTGCTGGCAATTCGGCGGCGCGATCACGCTCGACGGCCTGCCCGACGGCTGGGCCGGCATCCGCGACGAAGACTCTGTCGCCGCCATCCACCGCGCCCTCGATCTCGGCGTCAACTTCTTCGACACCGCCGACATGTACGGCTGGGGCCACAGCGAGGAGCTGATTGGCCGCGTCCTCAAGGAACGCCGTGCCCACGTCTTCGTCGCCACCAAGTGCGGCTACTGGCACGACGAAGCCGGCCGACGCATCTTCAACGAATCACGCGACTACATTCTCCGCGCCTGCGACGCCAGTCTCCGCCGACTCCAACTCGACCATATCGACCTCTATCAATGCCACCTCAGCCGCACCGAACGCTGGGGCGAATTCCTCAACGCCTTCGAGCAACTCCAACAAGCCGGTAAGATTCGCTACTTCGGCATTTCGACTCACGAATTCAGCCGGGTGACCGGCTTCAACTCCCGCCACAACCTCGCCGCCGTCCAAACACCCTACAACCTCCTTTCCCGGCAAGCTGAGGAGGAAATTCTCCCCTACTGCCGGCAACACAACATCGCCGTCATCGCCCGCGGCCCGCTCGCCATGGGCAAACTCTCTGGCAAGTACAGCAAGGTCACGCGCTTTGACGCGAACGAGATTCGCAGCAAATGGCTTAACGATCCTGCCAACCGAGAGGCATTCAGCCGCGACATTGAGACTGTCGAGCGACTGAAACCCATCGCCGCCCAAGCCGGTTGCACCCTCCCGCAACTAGCCCTGCGCTTCGTCCTCGCCCACCCCGTTGTGTCCATTGTCATTCCCGGCGCCAAGAACGCGGAGCAAGTCGAGCAAAACGTCGCCGCTGGTAATCCTCCCCTGCTGACAGCCGACGAACTCACCGCGATTGACCGCGCGACGTAGGCTCTTGAAGGACTTGGATCGAGTCGAGGAAGGCTCTCAAACCGCCTGCATTCTCGCACCTACGGATACGAAGACGCGCGCCCTTCCCTGACGCCGAATAACAGACATGCGGATGAGGAAAGACGCCCTGTAGTTGCTCAAGTTCGACAGGCCGCAGTTCACGAGTCAAAGGCAACGACGTCGAGAGCGTGCGCAAAAGCAGCAACGGGTAACCCGCCAAGACGATGACAAAAGCGGTGGCAATCGCAGTTCGGAAGCGTGACAAACGACCGTGACGCAGGAGGAGGATGCAGCCCCAATAGGCGACGATGACGAATAGCGGTACGAATGGTATGGCCGATGACGTCGGGAGATGAAGCGTCTGCGCCTGCGAACCGGCAATGCTGGCGACATCGGCCGAAAGCAGCGCCAGCATGATCGCTATGAAAACATTACGGAGAACCGCGAAGGATTGTGTTTTCGCCGGAGGTGTCGTTGCCGTCGGCGTCTGACTCTGGAAGCCACCGCTCACGGGGAGTCACTTGGTGAGGTGATCCGTTCCAACTCGGCGATCAGCGGTGGCAGGTCCTCGGTCACGGTGCTCCAGATGATGTCGTAATCTACGAGGTCATAGCCGTGGATGAGGCGGGTTGCACGTGCCGATGATTTGCGGCCAGGGGATTTGCGGATGTTGTTGGCGAACCGACTCGGGGATGTGGCTGGCGGCTTCGCCGACGATCTCCAGACAACGGAGGGTCGCCAAGCCCAAGGCCCGGTCGGTGTCGAGGTCGGCGCGCGTCTTGCCGTGCATCAACCCGGTCGCTTCCCGCGCGTATTCCAACATGTGCCGCAGACGGACCTGAGGATCACGCCGCGGCATAGACCGGCTCGGCTTCCGCCAGCACCTCGTCACGGAAGAACCGGCTGAGGCACAGGGGCGTGTTGAGGTCCACCTTGCGTCCGCCCAGCAGCGCGGACAGTTCGAGTTCCATCCCCGTCAACCGTAACAAACCCGGCACGTGTCCCGGCTCGAATTCGACGAGGAGATCGAGGTCGCTCTCTGGGCGGGCGTCGCCGTGCAGCGCCGAACCGAATACCGCCAGCTTGCGGATGTGATGCCGCCGGCAGAACTCAGCGATTTCCCGACGGGAGAACTGGAGGCCATTCTGGTTTGCCTTCATGTCCTAACCATACTACAGCCAAACGGCGCGACTCAATCCCTGACTTCGGCAAGAGCTTGCACGGCTGTTTGGGCTTGGCTACTCTCACGCCGTCATGTTGCAGATGCCCAAGATTTTTATCGGACTCGTGTTTTGGAATCTCGTGTTGTTCGGCGTCACCATCTGGCTCGGGGCCGCACATCACTCGGCGAACTGGCACCATCAAGCGGTGGGCGTGTTGACGGGCATCTATACCTGTCTCTCCCATTCCATTGTGATGATGCACTTCATGGGGTCGGGTAAGGCCATCAAGGAAGCGGTCGCCACCCACAGTCTGCCGGATGATCCGAAAACAGGCTACACCCGGCAGACCAGACGTTTCAAGGGGCGCACGTCGGGGCTGGCCACGCTCGCGTGTTTGCTCACCATCGGCGTCGTGTGGCTCGGGGGCGCGAAGGATGTCGGAATGCTCAAAGGAATGACGCACGGCTTGATCGCCTATGCGGTCATCGGCTTCAACCTCTACGCGTTCTGGGTGGAGTACCGCGTCATCTGCGAGAACACGGCGCTCATCCGTCAAGTCGATGCCAAGATCACCACACCATGAAGCTGCTGATCAAGAACGGGACGATCATTCGGTGGGAGAACAACTGCGTCGAGCAACTGAATCACAATGTCCTCATCACCGACAATCGAATCACGACCATCACCAGTGATATCCCAGCGGCTGACGAAACCATCGACGCCACCGGCTGCGCCGTCATTCCTGGTCTCATCAACACCCATCACCACCTCTTTCAATCCCTCACCCGTTGCCTGAAATCCGTCCAGAACGCGGAACTCTTCGACTGGCTGATCGGACTCTACGAGGTCTGGCGCAAGAACATTGATTACGAATCGGTCCACACTGGCGCGCAGATTTCGCTCGCGGAGATGCTGCTCTCCGGCTGCACCACGACCAACGACATGACGTATCTGTACCCGCGCAACGGCGACATGCGCGCGGAAGCCGTCATTGAAGCCGCCGCCGAACTCGGCATCCGCATCCATGCCGGGCGCGGTTCGATGTCGCTGGGCCGTAGCCAGGGTGGGCTTGCGCCCGACGATGTGACGCAGGACGAGGCGACGATTCTGGCCGACAGCCAGCGCGTGATTGACAAGTTCCATGACCCGAAGCCGCTGGCGATGACGCGCATCGACCTGATGCCGTGTGCGCCGTTTCTGATCTCACGGGAACTGTTCCGTGACACCCGGCAACTCGCTCGCGAGCGACGCGTCCTGTGTCACACGCACGTTGCCGAGACGACGGATGAAGAGCATTTCTGTCTGGAGAAATTCGGGATGCGTCCGGCGGAGTACATGGCCGACGCCGGCTGGATCGGCCCCGACGTATCGTGGGCGCACTGTGTGTGTTTGAACGCCGAGGACATCAAGCTCCTCGCCGATACCTGCACGGCCGTCGCGCATTGTCCGTCATCGAATATGATCCTCGGGTCGGGCATCCCACCCGTTTGCGACCTGCTCGAAGCCGGCGCGACCGTCGGTTTGGGCGTGGACGGTTCGTCGAGCAACAATGGCGGGAACGTCCTCGCCGAATGCCGGCAGGCATTGCTGCTCCAGCGCGTGAAGAACGGGGCGGACAGTTTTTCGCCCGCAGACGCTTTCCGACTGGCGACGCTTGGCGGCGCGAAGTTGCTCAACCGCGCCGACGAGCTCGGCAACATCGCGCCCGGTTATGCGGCGGACATCGCGGTCTTCGACCTCAACACCGTCGAGTACGCCGGCGCGTCCGCGCAAGACCCGCTGGGAGCGTTGATGACGTGTCACGCGCCCCGCGCCAAGTTCGTGCTCGTCAACGGCCGGGTCGTCGTCAAGTATGGCCAGATTGCGACGCTGGACGCGGCGCGGTTGGTCGCGCGGATGAACGAGCTGGTGCGGCGCCGCTTCCGCTGACATCATGCAATCCGCCCAACTTGGCAAGACTGACCTGCGGGTTTCACGCATCTGCTTTGGCTGCTGGCAACTCTCGCCGACGTTTTGGGGCAATGTGCCGTTGGAAGAATGGACCGCAGCCCTTCGTCGCGCCAGCGAGTTGGGGATCAACTTCCTCGATACCGCCGACGCGTACGGCGATGGCTTTGCCGAAAGCACCCTCGGCGAGTTCTTTGCCCGCGAAGGCGGCCGCGACCGGTGGATCGTCGCCACCAAGTTCTACTGGAACATCGAGGCGAAGGACCGCTTTCCCGACACCCGACCCGCGTACATCCTTCGCGCCTGCGAGGCGTCGCTGAAACGGTTGCGGACGGATCGCATCGACCTTTATCAAATCCACTCGTGGGATGCGTTGATCCGGCCCGACGACGTGGCCGAGGCGTTCGCTCAATTGCGGCAACAGGGCAAGATTCGCTGGATCGGGGTGAGCAACTGGAACGCGGACGAAATCCGGATGGGGCTGAAGTATTTTGGCATCGAGTGTCTCCAGCCGCAGTACAACCTGCTGGAACGCGAGATCGAGCACCGCGAGTTGCCGGTTTGTTTGGAACATCGCCTCGGTGTCATGGCCTACTCGCCGTTGTATCGCGGCCTCCTGACCGGCAAGTACGCGCCTGACCACAAGTTCAGCGACCACCGCGACAACACCGGCCTGTTCCACGGGAAAGCCTACCAGCGCGTCCAGCAGGGACTCGATCAACTCCAGCCGATTGCCGACCGGCATGGTCTGACCCTACCGCAACTGGCCATCCGCTGGGTGTTGACCCACCCGGCATTGACCAGCGCCATCGTGGGCGTGAAGAAGCCCGAGCACATCGAGACGATTGTGAAGGCGGCGGACGCGGCGCTGCCGCCGGAAGATTGGCACAAGGCGGGTGATGTCATCGCCCGCGCGAAGAGGGAAGCGCTCGCGGTCACTAACTAGCGCTGGCGGCGAGCTGACCGAAGACCAGTTTGCCGTCAACGACGGTGACCTCGACCGTTTCGTTGGGCTTGATGCCGCCGCGGAGGATTTCCTCGGCCAGCGGATCCTGAAGATGTTTCTCCACTGCCCGCCGCAGCGGTCGCGCGCCAAATTGCGGGTCGTAACCCTTGTCGATGAGGAAATCCAACGCCGCCGGCGTGAGCCGGATTTCGACGTCTTTGTACTTGAGCCGGGTCTTGACCTTGGCGACTTCCAGTTCGACGATCCGGACCATGTCATTGCGGTTGAGGCTGCGGAAGACAATGATGTCGTCCAGCCGGTTCATGAACTCCGGCTTGAACACGCGCTTGGCTTCTTCGAGGAGTTTGCCTTTCATCTCCTCGTAGGTGTGCTCCTCCTTCATGGGCGCGAAGCCCAGGCCCGCGGATTTGCGGATCATTTCCGCGCCGATGTTGGAGGTCATGATGATGATGCAGTTGCGGAAATCCACTTTGCGGCCGAGTGAGTCGGTGAGATGGCCGTCCTCCATGATCTGCAGGAGCATGTTCGTCACGTCGGGGTGCGCTTTCTCGATCTCGTCGAACAACACCACCGCGTACGGCCGGCGGCGGACGCGCTCGGTCAATTGGCCGCCCTCTTCGTACCCAACGTAGCCCGGCGGCGACCCGATCAGGCGCGAGACGTTGAACTTCTCCATGTACTCGCTCATGTCGAGCTGGATCAGGGCTTCCTGGTCGCCAAACATGAATTCCGCCAGCGCGCGGGCCATCAACGATTTGCCCACGCCGGTCGGCCCGAGGAACACGAACGAGCCGATCGGCCGTTTCGGATCCTTCAGATCGGCCCGGCTGCGGCGCAACGCCTTGCTGATGGCGCTAACAGCTTCGTCCTGGCCGACGACCGCCTTGCGGACCTCGTCTTCCATGTGGAGCAGCTTCTCGGCGTCTTTCTGCTCGATGCGGTTGAGCGGGATGCCGGTCCATTTGGCGACGATCTGCGTGATGTCTTCCTCGTTGATGACCGCTTCCTTCTCTTCGCGGGTCTGTTTCCATTCCTGAACGACGGCTTCCAACGCCTCGCGCGCGTGCTTCTCCTTGTCGCGCAGGCTGGCGGCCAATTCGAAATCCTGGGCCTTGATCGCCGCTTCCTTCTGCACGCGGATCTGCTCGATCTCGCGTTCCATCTCCTGAATGTTCGGTGGTCGGGTCAGCGACCTGATCCGCGCGCGTGCGCCGGCTTCATCCATGACGTCAATCGCCTTGTCCGGCAGGAACCGGCCGGTGATGTAGCGGTCGGACAACCGCGACGCGGCTTCCAGAGCCTCGTCGGTAAACTTCGCGTGATGGTGCTCTTCGTACTTCGGACGCAACCCCTTCAAAATTTCCACCGTCTGGTCGAGCGTCGGCGGCTCGACGATGATCGTCTGGAACCGCCGCTCCAACGCGGCGTCCTTCTCGATGTACTTGCGATACTCGTTCATCGTCGTCGCGCCCACGACCTGCAACTCGCCGCGCGACAGGGCCGGCTTGATGATGTTGCTGGCGTCCATCGCGCCCTCGGCGCTGCCGGCGCCCACGATGGTGTGCAGCTCGTCCACGAACAGGATGACGTTCTTGGAGCGCTTGATTTCGTCCATCACCGCTTTGATGCGTTCCTCGAACTGGCCGCGGTACTTCGTGCCGGCCACCATCAACGCGAGGTCGAGCGTGATGACACGTTTGTCACGGAGGATTTCCGGAACCACGCCCGAGGCGATCTCCTGGGCGAGACCTTCGGCGATGGCGGTCTTGCCGACGCCGGCTTCGCCGAGCAGCACCGGGTTGTTCTTGGTGCGCCGGCAGAGGATTTGGATGACGCGCTCGATTTCGTTCTTGCGGCCGACGACGGGATCGAGTTCGCCTTTACGGGCCAACTCAGTCAGATCGCGCCCAAACATTCTTAGTGCGGGCGTCTTGATTTCCTTCTTGCCGGCCCCCTGTCCGCTGGCTTCGCCTTCCTCGGCGGGACCGGAGCCTTCGCTCGGGGTGAAATTCGGGTCGAGTTCCTTGAGGATTTCGTTGCGGCAGCGCTCGATGTCCACATCCAACGACTTCAAAATCCGGGCCGCCGCGCCTTCCCCTTCGCGCAACAGGCCGAGCAGGATATGCTCGGTGCCGACGTAATTGTGATTGAGCTGCTTGGCTTCCTTCTGAGCGAGCGCGAGCACTTTCTTGACGCGCGGTGTGTACGGGATGTTGCCGACCATCTTGGTTTCCGGGCCGGTGCCGACCTGCTTTTCGACTTCCATGCGGACGGTTTCCAAGTCGAGGCCGAGTTTCTGAAGGACATTGACGGCGACACCCTGACCGAGCTTGATCAGGCCAAGCAGCAGGTGCTCCGTGCCGACATAGTTGTGATTGAACCGGTCGGCTTCCTTGCGGGCCAACGCCAAAACCTGTTGGGCTCGGGGCGTAAAGTTATTCACGTATGGGCCATCCTCCTACGCCAGCGCGGTGCCGCTCTCTTCCGCCGGCGGTCGCTCGGTTACTTTCGGTTTGGTCAGGTCCACCAGCCGCTGCCGGATCAACTCGGCGCGGAAAACATCACGCTCTTCAGCGGTCAGTTTGCGCTGGGCCGCTTTCTGCACATGCGCGGGTTGGGCCATAATCACCAGTTCGTCGATCATCGTCCGCGCGCTCGTCGGCATCAATTCCAAGTCCGCCCCCATGCGCAACATACTTAGCAGATTCAATGCCTCCTTCGAGGTGATCGTGTGGGCATTGGTCAGGATGCCGTACGCGCGACCGATTTGATCATAGACCACTTGCGGCTTCTTTTCCAGTAGTGTCAGCCGGCCATTTTCTTCGTGCTCGATCACTTGCAAAACCACTTTGTTTAGACGGTCCACCAGGTCAAGCTCCTTTTCCCCGAGGGTCGTCTGATTGGAAATCTGAAAATAATTGCCGAGCGCTTCCGTCCCCTCCCCGTACAACCCGCGCACGGCCAGGCCAAGTTTGTTCACCGCCTGCACGACCTGGTTGATCTGATCGCTCAACACCAAGGCCGGCAAGTGCAACATCGCCGAGGCCCGGATCCCCGTCCCGACATTGGTCGGGCAGGCCGTCAGGTAACCAAGCCGCGGCGAGAAGGCGAAGTCCAATTGTTCCTCCAGTTCGGAGTCTACCCGGTCGATGGTCTTAAAAACGGTTTTCAGTTGCAGCCCGGCTTTGACGGCCTGCATCCGCAAATGATCCTCCTCGTTGATCATCACGCTGACAGTTTCCGGCTGGTTGACGATGACGGCGCTGCCGACGTTCTTGGCGGCGTGCTCGCGGCTGATCAGGTGGCGCTCGACCAGCACCTGCTTGTCGGTCGCCGCGATGTTGTCCATCGAATCCGCGAAGCACTCCTTCATTTCCGGCAGGGCTTGCACGACCGGCAGGATCAGTTCCAGCGCTTTCTGTCGCTCGGGTTTCTTCGCCCAGCCCGGGAACGCAAAATCCTTCAGATTGCGCGCCAGCCGCACCCGGCTGGAGAGCACAATCTTGCCGTTCGGGCCTTCCACGTGCACCCATTCGCTCGGATTCTTCAGTAGATCCGCCAGTTTCATCGGGTCTTCAAGCGGCGCTGCCACTGACCTTCAATCTTCCCTCCAACTCGCGCATGCGGTCGCGAATCTGGGCGGCCTCTTCGTAACGTTCTTCGCGGACCGCCTTTTCCAGGTCCTTCGACAAATCCTTGATGCGATCGTTCAGTGCAATGGTGTGCGCCGCGCGGCTGGGAATCTTGCCCACATGCCGCTCGCCCTTGTGCATCGCCTTCAACAGCGGATTCAACGCGGACTCGAACGTCTCCCAACACGCGCTGCAACCGAGCCGCCCGGTCTTCTTGAAATCGCTCTGCGTGAAACCGCACACCGGACACTGCGCGCCGGTCGTTTCGACTTTGGCCTCGTCCGCCAACCCCAATCCCACCAAGAGACTGGCCAGCGACACGTTGGTCACGTCCTGCACGCCCTTCTCCTTCGCGCAGGTTTCGCACAGATCCAGCTTCTGCATCTTGCCCTCGGCGATCTGCGCCAGATGCACCGTCGCTTCGTTCTGTTTGCAGATGTAACACAGCATCGTCAGGTCACCTCAAATGGCCGTGCCCTCGGAACACGTCAACTTACGAAACGCCTCGGTCAATTTCAAGGTGAGCGTGCCCGGCTGGCCGCCGCCGACCACCCGGCCGTCGATGCTCACCGCCGGCACGATCTCCGCCGCCGTGCCGGTCAGGAAACATTCCTCCGCCGTCATCAGATCGTACCGGGTCAGGTTCGCCTCGGTCACCGGCACCTTCATTTTCTCCGCCAGCTCAAAGACGACGCCGCGCGTGATCCCGTTCAACGCCCCCGCGCTGATCGGCGGCGTTTCCAGCCGGCCGCGGCGGACGATGAAAATGTTGTCGCCTGTGCACTCCGCGACATGGCCCGACGAATTCAACATGATGGCTTCCACCGTGCCGGCCTGGATCGCCTCGATCTTGGCGAGGATGTTGTTCAAATAGTTGAGCGACTTGATTGACGGACTGATCGCCGCCGGGTTGACCCGCTGCGTGGCCGCGGTGATCAATTTCAGCCCGTTGCGATACACCTCTTCGGGATACAACTCGATCGTCGCCGCGATGATGAACACCGACGGCTGCTTGCACTTGAACGGACTCAGCCCGAGATAGCCGACCCCGCGGGTGACGACCAGCCGGATATAACCATTCTGCAAGCCATTTCGCCGGCACGCCTCCCGGCAGGCGTCGGTCAGTTCCGCCTTCGACATCGGCACGGTCAACATGATCGCCCGCGCCGACGCGAACAGCCGGTCCAGATGCTGGTCCAGCCGGAAAATCTTCCCGTTGTAGAGCCGAATCCCCTCGAACACCCCATCGCCATACAACAACCCGTGATCGAAGACCGAGACCTTCGCCTCGCTCTGCGGCACGAACTGACCGTCCAGAAATATCTGCAAGCCCTGTTCCATAACGCGCTAGCTGTTTACCCCAAAAGAGAAGACTGCGCAATAGAAGAAACCCCGACGGCCGACGGAGGACGCAGAAAGGAAAACCGCGAGTGGACGCTGATGAACGCGAATTGCCGTTCAAAGTAGGATAGGCGTCTCGCCTGTCTCGCAGCACGGGCCTCTGGCCCGTCAGCCGAATCATCAAACAGATATGGGCACCTCCGGTAACTCAGCAAAAAATGACGGAGAAGAACGAAACCAGGCGCCTGGGAAAAAGGTGCTGATAGAATTTGCCGCATGAAGACCTGTCAAGCCTCCCAAACTCCCGGTTTCTTT
>Ga0247727_10002062_pt1 | contig 46527 bp, 49 predicted proteins | sample WisWelCaveWW1625_FD_202498 | JGI IMG/M metagenome (GOLD analysis project Ga0247727, IMG submission 202498) | Biofilm microbial communities from Wishing Well Cave, Virginia, United States - WW16-25 | ecosystem: Environmental > Aquatic > Deep subsurface > Groundwater > Cave microbial mat | place...
AACACCCAGATCACGACCACCACGATGCGGCGCGTCGCCTCGGCGGTCTCCGCCTCGAGCCAGGCCGCGCGGATGCGGCCCGCGCCCACCGTCTGGAAGAACTGCGCCACCACACGTGTGAGCGCCCACGTCACGAGCAGGATCACGATCACGGTGAAGAAGTCGGGGATCGCGCCCAGCAGGCCCCTGCCGATGAAGACCCCGAGGTCGAGCGAGCCGGTCGCCCCAGGGCGCGCTGTACGGGAACTGGACGAAAACGAACGTGAGCCACAGGTAGGCGAGCAACGCGCCGAGGCCGAATGCCACGGCATCGACTGCGTACTTGGCGCCGAGCAGCAGGTAGCGCCGCGGATCGAAGCCCATGCGCGTGACGCGCTGGAGCTGGCCCTCGGACGCCAGGAACAGCCGCGCAGTGGCGAAGCGGCGGCTGCGCACGATCCCCGTCAGAAGCAGCGCGAAGAGCGCTGTGGCGCCGAGCCCGAGCAGCGTGCCGCGTGCGATCTGCCCGGCGTCCGCCTGGCGCACGCGCGCCGCCAGCGCCTCGCGCAGTCGCTCGGCCGCGGCTTCCCCGGCCTGCGCGAGCGTCTCGCCGCTCTCCGGATCCAGGTCTTCCGGATAGATCCGGAAAGCGACCGAGCCGCGGACCTCGATCTCGACGCCTTCGCCGTGCTCGCTCGAAAAGTGGGCGATCGTGACGTCGCCGCGCATGAACTCGGTCGGCGCGTTGGCGATGCGTTCGGCGGCGGCGGCGGCGCGCAGCGCCGGCGTGCGTTCGCCGACCGTCTTGCGGAGCACCACGATCGGCCGGTTCCAGAGCTCGACCGTGGCCGCTTCGGCCGTGGCGGCGCCCGACTCCGCGAAGGCCGGGCAGGCGAGCAGACAGATCCCTCCCAGCAGAGCGAGCGTGCGGCGTCGAAGCGATGCGTTGGCCATCGGGCCTCCGAGAAAGCGCTCCAGTCTACGCAACCCCGCCCTATGCTGGGATCCATGCAGAGCAAGGTCGAGCTTCGAGACCGTGTGGTGGTGGTGACGGGTGCATCGAGCGGCATCGGAGCCGCGCTGGCGCGTGCGCTGGCACGGCGCGGCGCCACGCTCGCGCTGGTGGCGCGCCGGGCCGAGCGCCTGCACGTGCTCGCCGCCGAGATCGCCGCGGCGGGCGGCAACGCCAGCGTGCATCCGGGCGACGTGGCGGACCGCACCGTGGTCGAGCGCTCCGCCGAGGAGGTCCTGCACCAGCACGGCCGCGTGGACGGTCTCGTGAACAGCGCGGGCTTCGTGCACCACGGCCTGGTGAAGGACCACCCGCCGGCCGACGTCGCGCGGCTGGTCGAGGTGAACGTGCTCGGCACGTTCGCCTGGACGCAGGCGCTGCTGCCGGCGCTGCGCGCGCGGCGCGGCAGCTGGATCGTGAACGTGTCGTCGTTCGCGGGGCTGATCCCGCAGCCCGACGAGGCGGTCTACTCGGCGACGAAGGCCGCCGTGACGGCCTTCTCGGCGGCGCTCGGCCACGAGGTTGCGCCGCTCGGCATCCACGTGCTGGCGGTGCATCCGGTGCTGGTCGCGACGGAGATGTTCACGCCCGACGTGATGGCGCGCATGCCGGCCGGCTCGGAGGGCCGCTTCATCTCGGCCGAGGCCTTCGCCGAAGAGACGCTCACCGCGCTGGCAAAGCGCGAGCGCTCGGTCGTGATCCCCCGCGCGTACCGCTGGGTGGTGCGCCTGCGCGCCCTCGCCCCCGCGCGCTTCGACCGCATCGTGGCAAGAACCCGCCTGCGCGCACTCCCCGACGCAACTCGCTAGTCCGTCACGAGGGGACGGCTCAGCCGCCGACCTGGTACATCTCGATGCGGCGCGGGGAGCGCAGCGGGAGGTTGGCGCGCTCTTCGGAGTAGCGATCGGTGCGGCGCCGCCAGGTGCCCGCCATCAGCTCGAGCAGCTCGGCGTCGCTGGCACCGGCGCGCAGGGGGCCCTTCAGGTCTCGGCCGCCGGCCGCGAACAGGCAGGTGACGAAGGCGCCCTCGGCGGTGAGGCGCGCGCGCGTGCAGTCCCCGCAGAAGGGCTGGCTCACCGAGGCGATCACGCCGATCTCGCCCGAGCCGTCGCGGTAGCGCCAGCGCCGCGCCACCTCGCCGCGGTAGTTCGCCTCCGCCGGCTCGAGCGGCAGCTCGGCGTCGATGCGCGCGACGATCTCGCGCGCCGGCACCACCTTCGCGAGATCCCAGGCGTTGCGGGTGCCGACGTCCATGTACTCGATGAAGCGCACGATGTGGCCGGTGCCCTGGAAGCGCCGCGCCAGCTCGACCACGGTGTGGTCGTTCACGCCGCGCTCGACCACGCAGTTGAGCTTGATGGGCGTGAGTCCGGCGCGCTCCGCCGCCGCGATGCCCTCGAGCACGCGCGCCGGCGACGAGAAGCCGCCGCTCATGCGCCGGAACACCTCGTCGTCGTGGCTGTCGATGGAAACCGTCACGCGCGAGAGGCCGGCGCGCGCCAGCGGCTCGGCGAGCCGCGCCAGCAGGTGCCCGTTCGTGGTGAGCGCCAGGTCGTCCACGCCCGGAATCTCCGCCAGCATCGCCACCAGCGCGGGCAGGTCGACGCGCAGCAGGGGCTCGCCGCCGGTGAGGCGCAGCTTCTTCGCTCCGAGCCGCACGAACAGCCGCGCGAGGCGCGTGATCTCCTCGAAGCGCAGGATCTCGGGCTTCGGCAGGAAGCGGTAGCGCTCGCCGTAGACCTCCGCGGGCATGCAGTAGGGACAGCGGAAGTTGCAGCGGTCGGTGACGGAGATGCGCACGTCGCGCAGCGGGCGACCCAGCGTGTCGGCGACGGCGCTCCCCTCCGACATCAGTCCGTGAAGCCCCACTTCTCTTTGTTGGCCTTCACCTGCTCGGGCGAGGGCTTCGGGTGCTCGGTCGTCTCGGGCACCGCGAACTCTTCCTTGTTGTCCTTGATGTTGGCGTTCAGGACGATGTCCGCGTTGAACACGTCGGGCACGCGCTCGTCCTCGAAGATCGCCTCCCACGGGCACTCCGGCTCGCACACGCCGCAGTCGATGCACTCCTCCGGGTCGATGTAGAGCTGGTTCGGCCAGGTGTCGCGGTCTTCGCCGCTGTACTCGTAGATGCAGTCGACCGGACACACCTCCACGCAGGCTTGGTCCAGACAGTCGCGGCAGAGGCTGGTGATCACCCAGGGCATCGTCTCTCCATTCGAAATTCGGTTCTTCGGGCGCCGGCCCGCCGCCTGCGCGGGCCGTACATATATCGGGTGAAGCGCTCGGGGGAAATCGCTCCGGCGAATCTTGACTGATCCGTAGACAATCGTAAGCTGGCTTGCCAGCCCGGCGCGGAACGCGCTTCCGAGGAGGCACGCATGGCCCTGTCAGAGACGACGAAGCACCGCATCGAGAGCCTGATCGGCTCCGACAAAGTGGTGGTGTTCATGAAGGGCAACCGCCGAGCACCGCAGTGCGGCTTCTCAGCCCAGGTGGTGCAGATGCTCGACGCGCATCTGCCGTCCTACACGACGGTGGACGTGCTCCAGGACCCGGAGGTCCGGCAGGGCATCAAGGACTTCACGAGCTGGCCCACGATCCCGCAGGTCTACGTGAACGGCGAGTTCGTGGGCGGCTGCGACATCGTGACCGAGCTGTACCAGAGCGGAGAGCTCGAGGGTTTGCTCGGCGGCGCCGGCTCCTAGCCGGGCCGCGCGCTACCCGTCTCGGCCATGGCTGCCGCTCCGATCGGCCCGGCCGTCGTCGATGTCGGCGACGCCGACTTCGTACGCGAGGTGATCGAGCGCTCGCGCGAGCTGCCCGTGATCGTCGACTTCTGGGCGCCGTGGTGCGGGCCCTGCCGCCAGCTCGGCCCCGCGCTCGAGCGCACGGTCGAGGCGCAGGGCGGCGCCGTGCGCCTCGCCAAGCTGAATATCGACCAGTCGCCGCAGGTCGCACGGCAGTTCGGCGTCCAGAGCATCCCGCTGGTGATCGCGTTCAAGGACGGCGCGCCGGTGGCGGAGTTCATCGGTGCGCAGCCGGAGCCCGTGCTGCGCCGCTTCGTCGAGGGCCTGCTGCCGAGCGCGGCGGATCGGCTCGTCAAGGAGGCGGCGGAGCTGGCGGTGGGCGGGCACCAGAACGCCGCGCAGGAGCGCCTGCGTGCGGCGCTCGCGCTGGACGCACGGCATCCCCAGGCGCTGCTCGCGCTGGCCGCTCTGCTCGCTGCGAGCAACGAGACGGAAGAGGCGCTCGCGCTGCTCGGGCGCATCTCGGCGGCGCCGGCCGCGCTCGAGCAGGCGGCCGAGAAGCTCGCCGCCGAGCTGCGCACGGCGACGGGCGCGCCGGCGGCCGACCTCGCGGCGCTGCGGGCGCAGGCCGCGGCGGCGCCGGGCGACCTCGTCGCGCAGCTCGAGCTGGGCCGCGCGCTCGCGGCTGCGCGCCGTTACGACGAGGCGCTGCCCGTCCTGCTCAGCGTCGTCGAGCGCGACAAGAGCTTCGCCGACGAGGCCGCGCGCAAGGCCATGCTCGACCTGTTCGGCCTGCTCGGCAGCGACCATCCCCTGGTCCCCGAGTACCGCTCCGCCCTCGCCCGCGTCCTGTTCCGTTAGAAAGGGGACGTTCCTTTTCCGTCACTTGTGACACAAGTGACGGAAAAGGAACGTCCCCTTCGTGACGTAAGCTCCGGGCATGGCGCGGGGCTTCGTGGTGCATCCGACCTATCGCGTACGCGGCGGCGTACCGGTGGTGCAGCTGTATGGACGCCTCGAATCGGGCGAGGCGTTCCTCGTCGAGGACGACCGCTTCCGGCCGTACTTCTTCGCGCCGCGCGGCGCCGAGGCGGTGCTCGCCGCCGAGCCCGACGTGCGCATCGCCCTGAGCGAGCTGCGCGACCTGGCCGGCTGCGCTCTGCTGCGCGTCGAGACGAACGTCCCCGCCGCGGTGCCGCGCCTGCGCGAGCGCCTCGCGGCGGCCGGGCACGCCGCGCTCGAGGCCGACGTGCGCTTCGCCTACCGCTACCTGATCGACCACGGGGTCCGCGCCACGCTCGGCATCCACTCGCGCGGCGTGCAGGGCGAAGACGGCCTGGTGCGCTTCACGAACCCGGAGCTGGCCGGCGAGCCGGCGGATGTCGCGCTGCGCACGCTCTCGCTCGACCTCGAGACCACGCCCGACGCGAGCTGCATCCTGTCGGCCGCCCTCGCCGGCTGCGGGGTCGAGGAGGTGCACGTCGTCGCGCGCCGCGCCGTGGCTGGCGCCATCGCGCACCCGGAGGAGCCGGGGCTGCTACAGGCGCTGGTCGCGCGGGTTCGCGCCCTCGACCCGGACCTCTTGCTCGGCTGGAATGTGGTGGACTTCGACCTGCGCGTGCTGCTCGCGCGCTGCGAGGCGAATCACCTGCCCTGCCACCTCGGCCGCGCGCACGAGGCCCCCCGCCTGCTCGCCGACCCCGGCCCGATGCGACAGTCGCGCGCGGAAGTGCCGGGCCGCATGGTGCTCGACGGCATCGGCCTGGTGCGCGACGCGCTGCGCCTGCCCGACTACCGCCTCGACACCGTCGCGCGCCACGTGGTGGGCCGCGGCAAGCGGATCGACCCAGACGCGCCCGACGCGGCCCGCGAGATCCTGCGCATGTGGAGCGAAGATCCGGAGGCGCTCGTCGCCTACAACCTCGAAGACGCGCGCCTCGTGCCGGAGATCCTCGCCAAGGAAGGCCTCCTCGAACTCGCCGTCGAGCGCAGCCGACTCTCGGGGATGCAGCTCGACCGGGTCGGCGCGAGCATCGCCTCCTTCGATCTCTTGTATCTGCCCGAGCTGCGGCGGCGCGGCTTCGTCGCGCCGTCCGTCGACGCCGAGCGCAAGCAAGAGGTCTTGCGGGGCGGCACGCTGCTCGAGCCGCGGCCGGGGCTCCACCACCGCGTGGCAGTGTTCGACTTCAAGAGCCTCTACCCGAGCCTGATGCGCACCTTCCAGCTGGACCCGCTCGCGTACGCGCGCGCTGGCGAGGACGCGATCGTGGCGCCGAACGGCGCGCGCTTCTCGCGCACCGACGCGATCCTGCCCGCCGTGCTCGAGCGCTTCCGTGCGCGGCGCGAGGAGGCCAAGGCACGCGGCGAGCGCCACACCGACCAGGCTCTCAAGATCATGATGAACGCCATGTACGGCGTGCTCGGTGCGGGCGCTTGCCGCTTCTTCGAGCCGGCGATCGCGAACGCCATCACCGGCTTCGCGCAGCAAGTCCTGTATTGGACGCGCGACGCCTTCGAGGCCGCGGGCGTCGGCGTCCTGTACGGCGACACCGACTCCGTGTTCGTGCAGCTCGGGCGCGAGTCCGACGCCGAGACGCTCCGCGCCGCCGTCGAAACCGGGATAGGCGAGCGCATCCGCACCGCCTACGGCGTGCCGTCGCAGCTCGAGCTGGAGCTGGAGGGCATCTTCGAGCATCTGCTGCTGCCGCGCGTGCGCGGCGGAGGCAAGGGCAGCAAGAAGCGCTACGCCGGCTGGCAGAACGGCAAGCTCGTCGTGGTCGGCCTCGAAGCCGTGCGCCGCGACTGGCCCGACCTCGCGCACCGGCTCCAGGAGGGCATGCTCGAGCGCCTGTTCACCGGCCGCAATCCCGCCCCGTTCGTGCGCGACACCGTCGCCGAGCTGCGCGCCGGCGCGCGCGACGCCGAGCTGGTCTACGTGAAGCGGGTTCGCAAGGGCGCGCTCGAGCGCTACGAGGCCAACGCGCCGCACGTCCAGGCCGCGAGGAAGGCCGGCCGCGTGCCCGGCGGCGTGATCCGCTACGTGATCACGCGCAGCGGCCCCGAGCCCGTGCTGCCCGGGCGGCCGCTGCCGCCGGCGATCGAGCACGCGCACTACGTCGAGAAAGTCGTGCGGCCGGTGGCGGAGTCGATCCTCGAAGTGCTCGGCAGCTCGTTCGACGAGGCGCTCGGCGCGCCGAAGCAGCTCAGCCTGCTGTGAGCCGCGCGGCGAGCGCCTCGGCCTGCTCGGTGAGATGCAGCATGCCGAAGGCGCGCGTCTTCTCGAAGCAGGCGTCGAGCAGCGCGCGCGCCTGCTCGCGGTCGCCCGAGGCGCCGCGCTCCGCCAGCGCGCGCGCCCACCAGTAGCGGGTGCGCGCCGCCAGCGCCCAGGCCTCGAAGCCCTCCTCGAGCGCGAGCGCGCGCTCGTAGCGCGAGCACGCCTCGTCCAGGCGCCCCTGCACCGCGAGCACCTGCCCGAGTGCGCGGTCGGCGGCGCCTTCTATGGAGGTGCCGGTGAAGCCGACGAGCAGGAGCCCGGAGTACTCCGCGATCTCGGGCTCGAGCACGCGCGCCGCGGCCTCGTGGCCGAGCCGCGCCGCGGCGTCGCAGAGATGTCGGAGCGCGAACGGCCAGCCGGCGCTCCAGCGCTGCAGCGTCGCGAAGTCGTTCGCGACGAGCGCCTCGAGCTCGCGCTGCGCGGACTCGCCGTCTCCTAGCGCTGCGCGCATGGCCACGGCGACACAGCGCCACGCGCCGCCCATGGACGGCGGTGCGCTCGCCGCGAACTGCTCGACCCCGGGCAGATGCTGGGCGAGGCGGCCCTCCTCGAGCCGCGCCGCCGTCACCAGGGCTGCGAAGACGAGCGCACCGCCGCCCACGCCCATGGCGCTCTCTCGTGCGCGCGCGGACGCCGCCCGCGCCTCGACGAAGCGGCCCTGGGCGAGCGCGTCGGCGGCGCTCCAGACGTGCAGCGTCGCGAATCCGGGGAGATTGCGCCCGGCGCGGATCTCCCGCTCGAACTCGGCCTGGGCGAAGGCGAAGGCAGGCCGATCCGCGCGCAGCGCGGCGATGCGCAGGGCCATCGGGCGCGCGAACGCTCGCCCGAGCGCCAAGCCACGCATCTCCTGTTCGACCGCCGCCAGCTCGTCCACCCGGGCGGAGCCCGTCAGCAGCCCGGCCTTGGCATTGAGCGCGCGCCCGAGCTGCTCGACTCCGCCGAGGCGGCGCGCCATCGCGAGCGCCTCGTCCGCGAAGGGCTCGGATTCCTCGGGGCCCTTGATGAAGGACATACCCAATCGAGCCAGCAGCAGACAGCGCTCGCTCCCGTCGCCGGGCGGGAGCGCCGCGAGCGCCTTCGCGAGGCGCGCCCGCGTACGGTCGTCGGCCGCCTGGTCGGCGTCGATCACGCTCGACTCGAGGACGGCGCGGGCCTGCCACTCCGGGCGCCCGAGCCGCTCGGCGAGCTGCTCGGCCGCAGCGAAGGAGGTGGCGTAGCCCGGCGCGGTGAGCCGGAGCTCGGCCCTGCCCCGCAGCATCCACGCCCGGTAGCGCGACTCCGGCTCGGAGAGCCCCGCCTGATCGAGGAGAGCGAGCGCGCGCGTCGCGAGCGCGATCGCCTCCTCGTGCGCCGCGAGCTCTTCGGCGCGGGCGGCCGCGCGCAGCGTCACCTCGACCGCACGCCGCGCGTCACCCGCGAGCGCTCCCTCGCAGAGGTGATGCGCGATCGCGGAGAGCTGCGCCTCGGGCGCCGAGGCGGAGCGCCCCTCGAGCGCCTCGCCGATGCGCCAGTGCAGGCGCACGCGCCGCGTGGTGCCGAGCTCCTCGTAGAGCGTCTGGCGCACCAGCGCGTGCGCGAAGGCGAAGCGGCCGAGGGCGCCGGGGGCCTCGGCGATCAGCCGCGCGCGCGCCGCCTCGTCGAGCGCGTCGAGCAGCGCGTCGCCCGCGGGGCCGCCCGCCGCCTCGATCAAGGGCGCGTCGAACTCGCGGCCGATCACCGCCGCCACGCCGAGCGCCTGGTTCGCGGTTTCGGAGAGCCGCGAGAGCCGCCGCCCGACGACTTCGCGGACGCCCTCCGGGATGCCGAGCTCTTCGATGGGGCGGTCGCTGGCCCAGCGCCCGTCGTCCTGGCGGCGCAGCGCGCCCGTCTCGATCAGGTGACGCAGGACCTCCTCGACGAAGAACGGGTTGCCGTCGGTCTCGGCGTGGAGCGCGGCCACGAACTCGGCGGGCGGCTCCTGCTGCCCGCGCGACGCCACCAGCGCCGAGACGTCACTGGGCACGAGGCCGCGCAGCAGCACACGCTCCACGCGCGGCTCGCGCCGCAGGTCGGCGAGCAGCTCGGCCAGCGGATGCGTGCGCGCGAGGTCCGTCTCGCGATAGGTGCCGACGAAGAGCAGCGCCGCGGGCCGCGCCGAGCGCAGCAGCGCGCGCAGCAGCACCAGCGACGGCTTGTCGGCCCAGTGCAGGTCGTCGAGCACCACAAGGACAGGGGCGCCGCGCGCGGCGCCCGCCAGCAGCTCGTCGACGGCGTCGAAGAGCCGCGCGCGGTCGGCCTCGGGCTCGGCGGACGGCGCGCTCGGCGCGACCGCGAGCCGGCGCGCCAGCTCGGGCACGAGCCGAGCGACGTCGCTGGCACCCATCCCGGCTTCGGCCCGCAGCGTCTCGGCCTCCGCGGAGGCGGCGTAGTGCCCGAGCGCCTGCGCGAAGGGCTGGAAGGGCGCGGACAGGTCCTCGTCCGAGCGGCCGAACAGCACGATCGCACCGGCCTCGGCGGCGGTGCCGGCCAGCTCGGCGGCGAGGCGCGTCTTCCCGATGCCGGGCTCGCCCGCGATCAGCGCCAGGCTGCGCTCCCCGGCTTGCACGCGCTGCCAGAGCGCCGTGAGCTTCGCGCGCTCGGCGGCGCGTCCCACGAAGGGGAGGCGCGCGGCCTCGGCCAGCGCGGCCGGAAAGGCGATCGGCGCGGCCGCGCTCGCCTCGCGCCACTCGACCTCGACCACCGCGACCGGCGCCGGCAGGCCCTTCAGCTCGAGCGCGCCGAGCGAGCTGAAGCGCTGCCGCGCGCGGCCCGCCGAGAGCGTCTCGACCAGCGCGCTCGCGACAATCTGCCCGCCCTTCGCCGCTGCGCAGAGGCGCGCAGCCTCGACCACCACGAGGCCGTGGACGCCCTGCTCGTCCTCGGTCGCCTCGCCGAGCGCGATGCCGACCCGCACCGCCGTCTCGGCGAGCGCGTCGCGCCGCGCGTTCGCGCGCGCCACGCGCTGCTGCATCGCCGCCGCGCAGGCGACGGCGGCCGAGGCCGCCTCGAACAGCACCAGCAGGCCGTCGCCGAAGGCCTGCAGCTCGCGCCCACCGGCGCCCGCGAGCGCCTCGCGCAGCAGATCGAGGTGACCGAGCCGCCAGGCCTGGCCTGCCTCGGGGCCGAGCCGCGCCACGGTCTCGGTCGAGGCGACCAGGTCGGTGAAGAGAACCGTGACGAGGCGGGGAGCGCTCACGCGGGGCAGCATACGCGAGTCGAGCTGCGCTCGGAGGCAGTCGCCCCGCAGCCGTCGCTCTCCTAGCTTCGAGCTGTGCCGCACTGGGAATGGCATGCACCGCGGGCGCTCGCGCCCTGGCTCAGGGGACTCGCCGCCTCGACCGACGACACGGCGCCCGAGGCCGTGCGTGTGCTGCCCGACGGCGGCGTCGATCTGCTCTTCTCCGCGCCCCGGCGCGGGGGCGCCTGGGTGGCCCAGATCTTCGGCGCGAAGACCAGCGCGCTCGTCGTCGAGGACGCCGAGCGCATGGACAAGCTCGCCGTGCGACTGCGTCCGGGCGCGGCCGCGCGTTGGCTCGGCGTGCCTGCGCATACGCTCGCCGACCGGGCGCTGCCGCTCGACGCCTGCTGGGGCCGCGAGGCGCGCGAGCTGACGGCGCGGCTGGGGGAGGCGCGCAGCCGGAGCGCGCGGCGCGCGCTCGTCGAAGCCGCGCTGCTCGCGCGCGCATCGCGCGTCGCCGAGCCCGCCGCCGGGGTCGAGGCCGCCGTGGCTGCGCTCGTCGCGAGCGGCGGGGGCGAACCGGTACGCACGCTCGCGCGCGAGACGGGGGTGAGCGAGCGGCGTCTCGAGCGCCTGTTCCGCGAGCACGTCGGCCTCGCGCCGAAACGTTTCGCGCGGATCGTCCGGCTCACGCGCGCCCGCCGTGCCCTCGCGCGGGGCGCCTCGCAGCTCGAGGCCGCGCTCGTCGCTGGCTACCACGACCAGGCCCACCTGCATCGGGATTGCCGGGCCCTCGCGGGCGTCCCGCTCTCCGCGCTCGCCTCGCCGTCGGATTCGTCCAAGCAACCGCCCCGGCTCCCGGCCTAGGCTCCGTCCCGGAGGAACTCGCCATGATCCGTCACGTCGCCGGCATCGCAGAGATCGTCGAGGACCTCGACGCCGCCGTGCGCTTCTACCGCGACACGCTGGGCCTCGCCGTCGAGGTGAAGGACCCGGCCGGCTACGCGGAGGTGAAGCTCGCCGGCGTGCTGCACTTCGGCATCTGGCTTCGCGGGCATGCCGCACGCTCGACCGGCGTCGCGCCCGAGCGCATCGCGCTCGGCTTCACGCTCGGCCTCGAGGTGGACGCGGTGGACGGCGCCGCCGCAGCGCTGGCCGCGCGCGGCATCGCGCTGCTCCAGCCGCCCCACGACGAGCCCTGGGGCCAGCGCACCGCGCGCTTCGTCTCCCCGAGCGGGATGCTGTGCGAGGTGTCGGAGACGCCGTGGGCGCGGACTGTGCCGGGCGCCACGACGATTTGACGTTTTGACGAACGTCCCCGCTCAGGTCTCGGTCACCAGCTCCAGCACCGAGGCTTCGCCGGGCACGCCGATGCGGAGAGGGAAGCCGTAGAAGCCGGTGCCGCGGTGGACGTAGAGGCGGCTCTTGCCGTGGCCGAACAGGCCGTGGTCGGGCCACTGGGTGCGCGAGAGCACGGTCCAGTCGAGGCCGAGCGAGACGAGCCCGATCTGGCCACCGTGGGTGTGGCCCGAGAGCGTGAGGTCCACCTCGCCCTTCGGCACGTCGTGGAAGTTGCGCGGATCGTGCAGCAGCAGCAGGCGCAGGTGGCCGGGCCGGCGCGGGAAGCGTGCGAGCAGCGCGGGCAGCTTCTCCTTGCGGCCCTCGCGGTACCAATCCGCGCCGACGATCTGCACGGGGCCGACCGGCGTCTCGACCAGCACCTCTTCGTCCACCAGCAGCCGCACGCCGTTCGCGGCGAGCGCTCCGGCTACCTCTTCGGGCGCCTCGTGGTCGTGGTTGCCGAAGATGGCGAAGGAGCGGCCCGCGGCGCGCTGCACGGGCGCGAGCGCCTCGGCCAGCGCGCCGGGGGTGCCGTTGCCCTCCATGGTGAGGAAGTCGCCCGTGAGAAGCACCAGGTCGGGCTCGTGGTCGAGCAGCTCGTCGAGACGGCGGCGCATCCGGTGGATCGGCGCCCAGGAGCCGAGGTGCGGATCGGTGATCTGCACGATGCGCAGCGGGCGAGTGGCATCGGGGTGAGCCTCGCCCCAGCCGCGGCGCTCGACGGGCAGACGCCTCAGGGATTCGGGCTCCGCGCCGCCGAGCGTCACGCGCACGATCTCGCGGCGCGGGCGCAGCGAGGTCGCGACGGAGAGACCGATGACCGCGAGCGGGATGAGGTCGAGCCAGTGCAGCGCCCAGAGCGGGCCCGCGGCGTCGAACGCCCACAACCCGATACGCACCGGCGCGAGCGCCAGCAGAAACGGCAGCGAGAAGGCGCCGAGCGCCACGAAGGCCTGGGCCGGGACGCTGATCGCCCAGCGGAACGCCCGCGTCCGCAGGCGCGCCCGCACCAGCGACGCGAAGTGGATTCCGGTCACCGCGAACGCGTAGGCGAAGGCCCAGCCGATCAGCGGGCCGAGCAGCGGGCCGGCGAGGCGTTGGAGGCGCATCCCCAGCACGACGCCGGCCGGGAACGAGATGGCCAGCACGACCGCGGCGAAGATCCCGTAGGTCCGCCCGCGCGCATGGCCCGCCCAGGCGGGGATGCCGAGGCCGACGGCCAGCGCGAGCGCAGGCAGCAGCCAGATGGGCGGTGAAGCGAGTGTCATGGACGCGTGAAGATAGGCAGTCGGTGTCGGCCGTCACGGAATCTCTCGCGGCCGGAGGAGTAGGCTCGGGGCACCCAGAGCAGCGAGGCCCCCCAATGGCCAGGGCACCCTACATCGGCAGCTCCGCTACCAGCCGCCAAGTCCTCTTCCAATTCGGAAGCAGAGCCTCCTTCCAGGCCGGTCTCGACCGCGCGCGCTGCGAGCCTTGGGTGGCGAGCGTGCGTGCCGACCGCTTCCGCCGCGAGATCGTGGTGGAGCTCGCGGGCGGCTTCGGGCAGCGCCCGCCGCTGCGCGTGATCGAAGGCGGGGACGAGCGCGGAGCCCGCTAGCCTCGGGTCATGTCCGGCCCCGACGCCGCCCGGGTTCACGCTTACCTCCTCGATCTGCAGGCGCGCATCTGCATTGCGCTCGAAGCCGAGGACGGCGGTGCGCGCTTCGCCGGCGAGACCTTCTCGGATCCGGCCGGCAGCGTGGCCAGGCCGCGCGTGCTCGAAGGCGGCGCTGTGATCGAGAAGGCCGCCGTGAACTTCACGCATGGCCGCGGCAAGAGCCTGCCCGGCCCGGCCACCGCCACACGCCCGGAGCTCGGCGGCGCGGCCTTCGAGGCCGTCTCGCTCTCGCTGATCGTGCACCCGCGCAACCCGTACGTACCGACCTCGCACATGAATCTGCGCATGTTCAGCGCCACGCCCGCGGGCAAGCCCGCCGTCTGGTGGTTCGGCGGCGGCTTCGACCTCACGCCGTACTACGGCTTCGACGAGGACTGCGTGCACTGGCACGAGCACGCGCGCGCCGCCTGCGCGCCGCTCGGCCCGGGCGCCTACGCGCGCTTCAAGAAGGAGTGCGACGCGTACTTCTTCCTCCCGCACCGCGGCGAGCCGCGCGGCATCGGCGGCAGCTTCTTCGACGACCTCGCCGAGCCCGACTTCGAGACCGTCTTCGCCTTCTTGCGCAGCCACGGCGAGCACTTCCTCGCCGGCTACATCCCCATCGCTCAGCGCCGCAAGAGCACGCCGTACGGCGAGCGCGAGCGCGACTTCCAGCTCTGGCGGCGCGGGCGCTACGTCGAGTTCAACCTGCTCTACGACCGCGGCACGAAGTACGGCATCGAGTCGGGCCGGCGCATCGAGAGCGTGCTGGCCTCGCTGCCACCCGAGGTGCGCTGGCGCTACGACTGGCAGCCCGAGCCGGGCTCGCCCGAGGCGCGTCTGTTCGAGCGCTACCTGGTACCGCGCGACTGGGTGGACGCGGAAGCGGGGGCGTAGCCGCGCGTCCACGTGGCGCGCGCGCGGAGCCGTCTGCATGCGTGCCGGACTGGCACACCGGGTGCAGAGAAACACGTCATGCCGCGCCGCTGGACGATCCGCTCGAAGACCGCCGCGACGTTCGCACCGCCCGGCCTGATTGCGAAAGACGCCGAGACGATCGCGCGGGTGATGGCCAGGAAGCAGGTGAGCCCGAAGGGCCTCGGCTCCGCAATCCGGATGCTCCAGTTCCTGCTCAACCGCGGCGGACGCAACCTGCCGGCGCGCCGACGACGCGAGCTCGAGCGCGCGAAGCGGCTCCTGCAGGCGCGGAGGGAGAGGAAGCTCAGCCCTTGAGCTCGATCAGGATCTCGCGGAAGCGCACCGCCGAACGGTTCACCGCCGTCTCGCGGCTGCCGGGCGGCACGAAGAACACCTTGCCGGCCTCGACGGGGATGTGGAGCGAACGCCCGTCCTCGAGATCCGCATCGATCGACTCGCCTTCGAGGATGCAGAGCACGTACGGCAGCGTGTGCTCGTGGAAGTCCGACGACTCGCCCGGCGCGAGATCCATCTGCCAGACGCGCACACGATCGTTCTCGAAGAGGAGGCGGTTCGCAACGTTGCCGAGCGAGCCGGCGGTCACGTCAGCGCCACGACGACGCCAACCGCACGAAGGCGTCGCGCACCTTGGGCCAGTCGTGGAGCGTCTCGGGGTCGAAGTCCGCGTCGTTAGGCCAGACGAGGGTGTAAGCCTCGTCGTCGATCCGCACCTGCTTGAACAGCTCGGGATCGCGGAGGGGGCCGTAGAGCGCCCCCCGTAGCACCGGCTCGAAGTCGATCACCTGGGTGGTGCCGTCGTCGAAGGACACGCACAACGTGTATGTCCCGAGCTGCTCGAAGCCGCGAACCCTGTAGATCCCGTGTTCCACGGCTCTCCTACCGAAGCGGCGCGATCCGCCGAGCAGGCCGGCCCAGCTGAAGGCGTCGTCCCTCTCACCGAACATGCGGATCACGATCCCATAGAAGCGCGACAGCTCCGGCACCCGGTCGCTCCAGGGACCGGACCGGGGGAGGTCGCGAACGGGACGAAGCTAACCGACGCTGCGCGTCGCGGCCGCCTCAGCCCCGCAGCCGAGCGCGGATCACGCGCGCCGCGACCCAGAGCAGCAGCGCCGAGAGCGCGAAGATGTAGGCCGCGTCGAAGAGCAGCAGTGCGGGGGCGACGTCCGCGCCGAAGGCGGCGCGCATCAGCCGCACGGGGTGGAGCAGCGGCAGCGCCTCGGCCACGACCAGCGCGACGCCCGAGAGGCGCTCCTTCAGCGGAAAGAAGACGTCGGAGAACAGGAACAGCGGCGTCAGGAACAGCGTGAAGTAGAAGCTGAACAGCTCGATGGTCGGGATGCGGAGCGAGAAGGCGATGCCGATCGACGCGAAGAGGAGCCCGGCGAGCGGCACGAGCGGAAACGCGAGAAGCGCGTGCAGAGGCGTGACGAGCCCCCAGGCCGTCAGCACGATCAGGAAGGCGCCCCCGTAGATCGTGGCGCGCGTGAGCGCCCACAGGATCTCGCCGGCCAGCACGTCCTCGGGCTGGATCGGCGTGGTGAGCATCGACTCGTAGGTCTTCTCGAAGTTGAGGCGCACGAAGGCGTTGTAGGTGACCTCGAAGCTGGCGCCGTTCATGGCGGCGACGGCGACGAGGCCGGGCGCGAGGAAGGCGAGGTAGGAGGTGCCGCCCATCTCGGTGATGTAGGCGCCGACGCCGATGCCCATCGAGACCAGGTACAGGACGGGCTCGAAGAAGTTGGGCAGGATGTTGAGGGTCCACGAGCGGCGATACATCGCGAAGTTTCGCCACCAGACCGCGAGCGCGTGGCGGGGGGAGACGGTCATGCGCCGCCCTCCAGCTTCGTGCCGGTGAGGGCGAGGAAGACGTCCTCGAGATTCGTCGGGCGCACGGCCACGAGCTGCGCCTCGGGCTCGGCCCGGCGCACGGCCTCGAGTAGGGCGGCTGCGTCTTTCGCGTAGAGCATCAGGTGCGCGCCCGAGCGCAGCGCGCGCACGCCGCCGAGGCGCGCGAGCACGTCGGCGTGCCGGCCGGCGGGTAGCTCGACCTCGAGCGCCTCGGGCGCGAGCACGTCGCGGATCAGCTCGGGCGGGCTGCCGCGCGCCACGACCTTGCCCTGGTCCATCACCACGAGCTCGTCACACAGGCGCTCGGCCTCGTCCATGTAGTGGGTGGTGAGCAGCACGGTGGTGCCGGCGCGGCGCAGCTCGCGCACGCGGTGCCAGAGCGCGAGGCGCACCGCGGGGTCGAGGCCGGTGGTGGGCTCGTCGAGGACCAGCAGCTCGGGCCCGTTCATCAATGACATCGCGATCGCGAGGCGGCGCTGGAAGCCGCCCGAGAGCGCCTTCACCGGCAGCCGCGCGTGCGAGCGCAGGTCGAGGAAGTCGAGCAGCTCTGCGATGCGCTGCTCGAGCGCGGCGGGCGGGATCAGGTGGTAGCGGCCGAACACGCGCAGGTTCTCGACGGGCGAGAGCACCTCGATCAGCGCGTTCTCCTGGAGCGTGACGCCGAGGCGCGCGCGGATCTCGCGCGTGTGCGTGGTGATGTCCTGGTCGAAGACGAGGATGCGGCCGGCGCTCGGCGGCGTGACGCCGTAGATCAGCTTGAGCGCCGTGGTCTTGCCCGCGCCGTTCGGCCCGAGCAGCCCGAAGCACTGCCCCTTGTCGACCTCGAGGTCGAGCCCATCGACGGCGAACTTCTCGCCGTAGCGCTTCGACACCCGCTCGCAGCGAACGATCACGCCCCGAGCCTAGCCAGTTGACAACGGGGACGGTCCTTTTTGTAAAGCAGCGCAGCTGCTTTACAAAAAGGACCGTCCCCGAGGTTTACGTCTCGGTTAGGCCCAGGCGAAGGTCGCGTCGATCTTCACGTCGGGGTGGAGGCTCTGGTGGACGGGGCAGGTGTGGGCGGCGCGCTCGAGGGGCTTGCGGGCTTCCTCGGGAATCCCGGAGGGCATGTCGAAGCGCACGGCCAGGTGGCCCACGCGGCGCACGGGGTCGACCACCATGTCCTTGTCGACCGTGACCCGCGCGCCCTTCATGTCCCAGCCTTTGCGGCGCGCGAGGATGCCCATCACGGTGAGCATGCAGGTGCCGAGCGACGTCGCGAGCAGGTCGGTGGGCGAGAAGCTCTCGCCCTTCCCTTCGTTGTCCTTCGGCGCGTCGGTCTCGAGCACGGCGCCCGACGGCCCGTGCGTGGCGCTGGTGTGCAGCTCGCCCTCGTACTGGACCTCGATGCGAACGCTCACGTCTTCCTCCCGAGGCAGCCGTTCACCGCTTCGACCAGCGCGATGGCGCGGTCGTCGAGCAGGATGCGCGGGCCCATGCGATTCATCACGTAGCCGAAGCCGAGGCGCTGCTCGGGATCGGCGAAGGCGAGCGAGCCGCCCGCGCCCGGATGTCCAAAGGCAGTGGCGCCGAGGCAGCGGCCGCCCGCGTGCGACTCCTGGCGCAGCATGAAGCCGAGCCCGAAGCGCGTGCGCACACCCAGCACGAGATCGTCGCCGTGCGACTGCTCGGTGCGGCAGCGCTCGATCGCGTCGCGCGAGATCACCGAGCCGTCGCCGAGAGCCGCGCGCCCGTATAGCGTCGCGAGCGCGCGCGCCGTGCCGTGGCCGTTCGCGCCGGGGATCTCCGCGCTGCGCCAGGCCGGCACATTCGGCCCGAGCACCATGCTCGGCGGATTCGCGAAGGCACGCGCCGTCACGCCCTCGGGCTCCGCGAGCGAGCGGGCGAAGAGCTGCGCTGCTTCGCCCGTCGGGTCGGGCGGCACTTGCTGGAGGATGTCGGCGACGCGCGCGTGCTCGCGCTCCGCGAGCCCGATATGGAAGTCGAGGCCGAGCGGCTTCGCGAAGGTGTCGCGCACGTACGCACCGAGGCTCTTGCCCGCGATGCGGCGCACCACCTCACCGACCAGCCAGCCGAAGGTCACGGCGTGGTAGCCGTGCGCCGTGCCAGCCGTCCACCACGGCGCCTCGGCTGCGAGCGCGCTCGTCATGGCCTCGAAGTCGTAGAGCGCTTCGTTCGGCAGCAGCTTGCGCACGGCCGGGAGGCCCGCGCGGTGCGAGAGCAGCCAGCGCACCGGGATCGCGCCCTTCCCCGCCTGCGCGAACTCCGGCCAGTACTTCGAGACGGGTGCGTCGAGGTCGAGCTTGCCCTCGTCGACCAGCCGGTGCGCCGCGAGCGCGGTGACTCCCTTCGTGGTCGAGTAGACGTTTACGAGCGTGTCGCGCTGCCACGGCCGCGTGCGTTCGCGCTCGTGATGGCCGGCCCACAGCTCGACGACGAGCTGGCCGTCCACCATCAGCGCCACCGCCGCGCCGACCTCGTCGCGCGCGCGGAAGCCCTCGGCGAACACCTCGCGCACGCGCTCGAAGCGCGCGTCGCATTTCCCATGGACTTGAATCTCGTTAGGCATTCAGCGCCTCCCAGGTTGCGGGCCAATGCGGATGCCACGGCCGCTCGCGCTCGAAGGCCAGCGCCGCGCGCAGCACGAGGTCGTCGCGGTGGCGCGGCCCGACGATCTGGAGCCCCACCGGGAGGCCACGCCGCGAGAGCCCCGCACGCACGGTCACGGCAGGATGCCACGACCAGTTGAACGGGATCGTGAAGGCAGCAACGCCGGCCGCGCGCTGGCGCCGCCCCTCGGTCTCGCTCGGAAACGGCCCCTTCGCGGGCGGCGGATCGAACGGGACGGTCGGCGTGAGCAGAAAGTCCACCCCTTCGAACAACGCCGCGCACCAGTCGTTGAGCTGCGCGCGCTTCTTCGCCATCTCGCCCCAGGCCTTCGCGTTCACCTGCTCCGCCAGCTCGAGGCTCTTCAGCAGAGACCGGCCGATCTCGCCCCGTCGCAGGGGCAGAAACGTCGAGAGGTGCGCGCGCATCTCGAAGCTCCCGAGCAGCCCCCATTCGCGGCCCAGCTCCGGCGGACCGCCAGCGATCGGCAGCAGGCGATGGCCGAGCTTCTCGAACGCCTGCGCGGCGTCTTCCACGACGGCACCGATGTCGGACTGCACGACCGCGGAGCCGAGGTCCGGCGAGAAGCCGAAGCGCGTGCCGCTCGGCAACGCCTCCGCCAGCGCCGCAACGTACGAGAGCCCCGGATGCGGCAGCGAGTTCGGATCGCACGGCGAAGGGCCGGCCGTGGCGTCGAGCACGAGCGCCGCGTCCGCCACCGTCTTCGTGAGCGGGCCACCCACTGCGCTGTCGTCGAACACCCAGTGCTCGAGGGGCCCGCGCGGTACGCGCCCGAACGAAACCTTGAGTCCGCAGGCGCCGACGAAGCTGGCCGGAATGCGAATCGAGCCGCCACCGTCGCTGGCCGTCACGAGGGGGCACACGTTTGCAGCCAGCGCCGCGGCGGCGCCACCGGACGATCCGCCGGGCGTGAGCGCCAGATTCCAGGGCGAGCGCGTCACGCCATGGACCAGGTTCTTCGTGATCGCGCCCGAACCGAATTCGGGCGCGTTGGTCTTGCCGACCACGATCGCGCCGGCCGCCTCGAGCCGCTCGACCTCGGTGCTGCTGCGCGTCGCGATCGTGTCTTTGAAGAGCAGGCTGCCGCGCGTGTTCGGCAGGCCCATCGCGTCGAAGAGATCCTTCACGCCGAGCGGGATGCCCTCGAGAGGCCGCGCCTCGCCGCGCGCGATGCGCGCCTCGGCCGCCTTGGCTTCCGCGAGCAGCTTCTCGCGCGGGTGCATGGCCACGAAGGCGTTGAGGTCGCCGTTCGTGGCGTCGATGCGCGCGAGCACGGCCTCCATCAGCTCGACGGGCGACGCGCGCCGCTCGCGCAGGCGGGCGGCGAGATCCGTCAGCGAGAGAGCGAGCAGCTCGGTCATCGGGAGCCTCCGTGGCCGCCGCGCAGCTCGCGGCGATAGGCGACATAGTTCGCGCACAGCGATGCGCCGAGGCCCTCGCCCGTGCGCCGCGACGCCCAGTTGTCGTCGAGCACCAGCGTGTAGGAGACGTGCGTCCAGCCCCGGCGCACCAGCTCGAGGAAGGCGGCGCCGGCCATCGCGTAGTTGAGGCCCACGGCCGCGCGCGGGCTTGCGCACGCCGATCGCGAGGATGTTCAGCTTCTCCGCGGGGCGCTGCACGCGGCCGGGCGCGAATGCCGCGTGCGTGGGATCGTCCGGGATCACGAAGCAGAAGCCGACGGCGCGGCCGTCCTGGAGCGCGAACACGGAGGTGTCGAGCGCGGGGCTCTCGCCCGCGACGAACAAGCTCGTGATCTCCGGGCCGAGCGGCGACCAGCCGAAGTGGCTGGCGAAGCACTCGTTCCAGATCTCGGAGAGCTCGCGCGCGCGGTCCTCGGCCGGCCAAGCGCGGAGCCGCACGATCTCGAAGCCGCTGCGGCGCCCGCCCTCGAGCGCGCTCTGCCAGCGCTCGATCAGGCCCGGCGTCACCTCGACGGCATAGTCCACGAAGCCCTGCTCCGTCTCGAAGCCGGCCTGCTTGATCAGCGCGTGATACTGCGGCGGGTTCTGGCGCAGCATGCTCGGCGGCAGCACGTCGTAGGCGTCGGTGTTGTAGGGCATGTCGAACAGGCCGAAGCCGTTCCTCGCCGCCGTCATGCCGCGCTCGGCGAGCCAGGCGCAGGCCGCGTCGAGCACGGCGCGCGCGCCTTCGCGCGCCTCGGGCAGCGCCTCGAACATCAGGATATGCCCGACGCGGTCGTTCCAATGCGCGAGGTACGGCTGATCGATCGCCGCGCAGGCGCGCGCCACTACCTCGCCGCCTTCGCGCGCCACGAAGGGCGCGAGCTCGCGCTCCTTCGTGAGAGGCGTCTGTCCGAGCAGCATGGGCAGATGGAGCGAGGACGCCCGCCAGCGCGCCGGGCGCGCCGCATACGCGCTGTCGTGCAGCGCCACGAACTCTGCCAGCGCGTCAGGACCTTCGGCACGCTCGATTCGGACCATGGCGTGCGACGCTAGCAAGAGATGCAGTTCAGCGTCGGCGCCCGGGCCTGGTGGATCGGTCCACGGGCAGGAGGCGCAGTGCAACCTCGGAGGCCGGGCCGGGTGGACCGGTCGCTGCTCCGGCGCTGGTTTGGTAGAGGTGCGGAGCGGCAGTCACGCTCTACCCGCCGGCGCACCGCCGTACCAGCGCGCGCGTCCGGCTGCTCCCGCTCGAAGCGCCTGCGCAGCGACCGGACTCCACCCGGCCCCGCGGCCGGTCAGGGCGCGATCAAAGCAGCCACAGCGTAAGCGGCGTGCGCACCACGAGGCTCGATCCGCCCCGACATCACGTGCGAATAGGATCCAGCCGGACTTCTGTAAGCCATCAGCCCGACCGTTCAACAAGAGCGACGCCAACCGCCGGAGCCGCGCACGGGCACGGCGGCGCGACAAGGGGTGGAGCGAGCCTTCCACCCAAACCAGCGCCGGAACGGCGACCGGTCAACGCGGCTCAGCCTCCGCCGCCGCGCGAGGTCCGAGCGAGATCGCCGCGCTTCGGCCGGGGTAAGCTGCCTTAGGCGGCCGTCGAGATGGTGCGATAGAGATTCTTGTACCAGAGAAGCTGAACCTCTTCTGGGAGCTCCGGATATGCGAACCGGTGAATGGCGCCCAACTCACACCCTCGGCTCGCATAGAACCTGCATGCCGCCACGTTGATGTTCTGCGTCTCGACCTTGAGTTGAGTGCAGCCTCGAGCCTTGGCCCATTGCTCGGCCACGGCGAAGAGCGCGGAACCGAGCCTTCGACCTCGCGCTGCGGGAGACACCCTGAGATCCCAGACGACCGCGAGATCGCTGCGGCCTTCGAGCATTTGCAGCCCTTCTGTCTTGAAGGCGACTACGACCCCTCCAACGCACTGGCCACTGAGTCGCGCTGAGAACAGACCCCAGGTCGAGAGGTCGAACCGTAGCTGCCAGTCCACAGGGCGGTTTCCAACGATGCCGTCGTAGTCCTTCACGTACGGCGCTGCGAGCAGACGCTCACGCAGCTCGAACCCGCGAAGCCCGCCGTCCCTGGGAACGAGATCGAGGACGCGGTCGACTTCGAACGCGACGGAGATGAGGGCGTGCTGTGAAAGGTGGCTGAGTGGCTCTTCTCGAATCTCGTGGTCCATCTCGGATCTTCCGGCCGCCCAAGTCGTTGTTCGACAACCCAGTGTCCCGCCCGCACCGATGCCGAGCAAGAGAAGTCTGAAGCCCGCCCGCACACCGCCGGCCCACGGGGCCGGGTAGAGCCCGGTCGTCGGGCAGGCGCCTCGAGCGGAAGCAGCCGGAGCCGCGCGCTGACACGGCAGCGCGACAAGTCGGTGACGGCAGGTGGAACGTCTGACGACGCCCAAAGGGCGGAAAGGATCTACCCGGACTTCTACCTTCGTCGAGAGCTCCACCGTCTAGCGTGGATCCAGCCGGACGAGGTATCTCGGCGGGAAACCGGTCAGGATCCGGAAGACCACGCCGAGGCTGTGCTCGCCGTCGACGCGATCGTGCTCCATGCCCGTGATCGGGACGGCCCGATAGTCGCCCTTCTCGCCGTCCACCGTGACCCGCACCTCCGGGTTCGCGAGCGCGCGCTTGTACCACGCCCGGGGCCAGTGGTTGGCCGCCACGTAGAGCTGGCCATCGCTCTCGAGGCGGGACACGACCCGGTCGTGCGGGGTTCCGTCCCCATCGAAGGTGGTGATGACGAGGGTCGACCCACCGGCTGGCTGCAGGGTTCCGATCAACGACTCGAACGAGACGACGATTCCCACGTAGACCAGGACCACGATCGCGGCGATCTTCGAGGCCTTCATCGATCGACTCCCAGGACAGCTCCGGGCGCGTTCCACCGATCTAACTAACGCTCTTCGACAGCCCAGTGTCCCACCCGCACCGATGCCGAGCAAGGGAACCGCGCGACCTGCGCGCACACCGCCGGCCCACGGGGCCGGGTGGAGCCCGGTCGCTGCGCAGGCGCTTCGAGCGGAAGCAGCCGAAGCCGCGCACTGGCACGGCGGCGCGACGAGGGGTGGAGCGTGACGGGCGCGCTGCGCCGCCACCCAAACCAGCGCCGGAGCGGCGACCCGTCCACCCGGCCCAGCCTCGACGCTGCACGAGGTGTCCGGGGTAAGCTGCGCGCATGTCGCAGCGGATCATCCTCGGCCTCGTGCTCGCCACCAGCCCGCTCGGCTGCGGCGACGACCCGGGCCGGGGCGCCCGCATCGAAGGCGCGCGCAAGCCCGACGCCGTCGTCGCCGCCTCGCCTCGCGGCGCCGGTGGCAAGCTCGTGCTGTTCGGCGACCTGCACGTCCACACCAGCTACTCGTGGGACGGCGCGCTCGGCTCGCTGCCGCTGATCGGCGGCGAGGGCAGCCATCCGCCGGCCGACGCCTGCGACTACGCGCGCTACTGCTCGAACCTCGACTTCTTCGCGCTCACCGATCACGCCGAGTCGATGCTGCCCGAACGCTGGGCCGAGGAGAAGGCGAGCATCCGCGAGTGCAACGCGCGCGCGGGCGACGCTGCGAACCCCGACCTGGTCGCCTTCACCGGCTTCGAGTGGAGCCAGGCAGGCATGACGCCCGAAGAGCACTGGGGGCACCGCTGCGTGATCTTCCCCGGCACCGAGGACGCCGAGCTGCCCGCGCGCCCGATCGGCGCGCTCGACCGCAGCGAGCGCTGGGCCGGCATGGCGCAGACGATCGGCCGCGCGCGCTGGCTCGGCCCGCAGCACTTCGAGACTTCGAGCGAGTACGTCGAGTTCATGCAGGCCGTCGCCAGCAGCGAGCGCTGCCCCGAAGGCGTAGACGTGCATGCGCTGCCGGCCGACTGCTTGGAGACCGCCCCGACGCCGCGCGAGCTGCACGAGAAGCTCGATCAGTGGGGCTTCCCGGCGCTCACCATTCCGCACGGCACCACCTGGGGCACCTACACGCCGGCGACGACGACGATCGACAAGCACCTCGACCCACTCCAGTACGACGGCGAGCGCATGCGGCTGGTCGAGATCATGTCGGGCCACGGCAACTCGGAGGAGTACCGGCCCTGGCACGAGTTCGAGCGCGGCGCCGACGGAGCGCTCGTCTGCCCCGAGCCCAGAGCGGACTTCTTGCCCTGCTGCTGGCAGGCGGGCGAGATCATGCGTGCGCGCTGCGGCGACCTTCCTGCCGACGAGTGCGAGCGCCGCATCGAAGAAGCGAAGCGGGCGGTGATGGCGGGCGGCACGCGCCCGCAACGCGTCTTCCCGGACGCAGCCCCAGAGGAGTGGCTCGACTGCGACCAATGTCGCGACTGCTTCAAGCCCTCCTACGGCTATCGCCCGCGCGAGAGCGTGCAGTACGCGATGACGCGAGCGCGCGAGGACGAGACCGGCGCCCGGACGAGCTTCCGCTACGGCTTCATCGGCTCGAGCGACAACCACTCGGCGCGCCCGGGTACCGGCTACAAGCAGACGGATCCGGTCCGTCACTCGGACGTGCGCGGCACGTTCCCGTTTCCGCTCGATCGCCTGTTCGCACGCCGGCCCGCGATGGATGACCCACGCCAGCCGCAGCGGCCCGCGCCGAGCGACTCGGGCGTGCTCGGCGCAGACGCGCGGGTGACCAGCTTCTTGTACCCCGGCGGGCTCGTGGCCGTGCACGCGGAGGGCCGCAGCCGCGAAGCGATCTGGGACGCGCTCCAGCGCCGCGAGGTGTACGGCACGAGCGGCCCGCGCATCGGGCTCTGGTTCGAGCTCGTGAACGCACCCGGTGGACCAGGTCCGATGGGCAGCGAGCACACGCTCGCCGAAGCGCCGCGCTTCGAGGTGCGCGCCGTCGGCTCCTTCGAGCCGGCGCCCGGCTGCCCCGAGACCAGCCGCGCAGCGCTCTCGGCCGAGAAGCTCGCGCGGCTCTGCAACGGCGAGTGCGCCCACCCGAGTGACCGGCGGCGCGTGATCGCCGCGATCGAGGTGATCCGCATCCGCCCGCAGCGGACGCCGGACGAGCCCGCCGCCGCGCTGATCGAGGACCCTTGGTGGCGCTTCGAGTGCGCACCCGACCCGGCCGGCTGCACGGTGCGCTTCGACGACCCCGACTTCGTGAGCGCGGACCGCGACGCGCTCTACTACGTGCGCGCACTCGAGGAGCCCTCGCCAGCGCAGAACGGCAACCCGCTCGAGCCCGAGCGCGACGCCGCCGGCCGCACCACCGCCGTCAGCCTGTGTACGCCCGAACGCATCGACGCCGGCGGCTGCCCCGCCCCCGTGAACGAGCGCGCCTGGTCCTCCCCCATCTTCGTCACGAAGGGGACGTTCCTTTTCCGTCACTAATCCGCGCGAGTCGTTCTTCCGATGCGCAGCACGTGGCAGGCACGCTCCACAACGCGGATCTCGGGCAGGCGTTTCGCCGGCTGACGGCGCTCGGCTTGCAGGTCGCCTACGAATCGGACGGCGACGGCCTCGAAGCCTGCTTCGCTCCGGAAGGGAGCGCGCTGCAGGATCCGCTGGACGGCACGGCGATCGAGCGCGTGCTGCTACGCGTAAGCTCCGACGGGCGCGTGAGGATCCACGCACCGGCGGTGCTCGCGAGTACTCCCGAGCGCGGCTGGCGCCAGCTGCCGACTCCGGCCCAGCTCTGCGCTGAGCTGCAGGGCGCACTCGACAAGCGCCACGCCGAGGCCGAGTCCGCCTGCGCCGAGCTGGCCAGGCTGGGCTTCGATGCCGAGATCGACCCCGAGAGCCGCCGCGCGGTGTTCGTGCTGGAGATCGACCCCGGCTCTGCCGTCCTGTTCGAGTGCGAGGGCGAACGCGTCGTCGCTCGCAGCCTGCACGCCGCAGGCGCCGCGCCCGCACCCGTGCACGGCCTCGAATTCGCGCTCCGAGCGCTGCCGCATCGGGTGGACTTCACGCTCCAGGTGGCACACGCACTCGAGCAGCAGCGCCGTACCGGGCCCCTCCAGAGCGCCCCGCCCGCACCGCGCGCCCTGAGCGCACCCCGCGGCATCGCGCTCGGTGCATTGCTCGAAGCGCTCGGCCCGGACTGGGTGCTGGGCTCCGGCGCCACGCTCTCGTGCGCAACCACGCTGCACGGCGAGAGCACGCGCTTGGTGCTCGAGCTGACGGAAGCGGGCCCGCTCACGCTGCGCCTGCTCGGCCCGAGCGGAACGCTCTTCACGCGACCGCTCGAACGCACGGCGCTGGCCCAGTGGGAGCGCGTGGCCGCGCGCACGCCGCGCAGCACCGCGCTCGAGCCTGCCGCCGTCGCCGGCGAGCCCACCGCACCGCGCTGGAGCGCGCGCGAGGAGCAGCTCGCCCGCGGCCCGCTGCCGCCCGCGGTCAACGAGACCTGGGTGATGGAGGTACGCGTCGAGTCCGACGACGGCCGCGAAGTCCGCTACCGCGGCATCAACGTCGGCGGCGAGGACTACGGCGCGCCGCGCGTGCTGCGCAAGGACTGGTTCGAAGAGACCTTCATCCCGTCCGCCGGCGGCTGGCGCATGCTCGTGCGCGTGCTCGCCGTAGACGAGCGCGAGGTGACCTACCAGCGCCTCTCCGCGCGCCGCGAGGGCGTGAGCCAGCCGCGCCGCTTCCCGCTGGTCGTGTTCCTGGCGAGCTTCGTGCCCGAGGCCGGCGCGTATTAGGGACTCCGAGCGGGAGGCCGCCTACGGTATCCGCGCGGAGGCGACGAGATGGCGGAGACCCTGCGCTACGGCGTGATCGGCACCGGCATGATGGGCATCGAGCACATCAAGAACCTCGCGCTGCTGCCGGGCGCCGCGCTCGTGGCCTTCGCGGACCCGCACGAGGAGTCGCGGCGCTGGGCCCGGCTCGCGGCCGGCAGCGGCCCGCGAGAGTACGCCGACCACCGCGCCCTGCTCGACGACCCGAACGTCGATGCGCTGGTGATCGCGACGCCGAACCACACCCACCGCGAGTTGCTGGAGGACGCCTTCGACAGCGGCCATCACATCCTGATCGAGAAGCCGCTCTGCACCCGCGTCGACGACGCGCGCTACGTGGTGGATCGCGCCTCCCACCACCCGGGCGTGGTCTGGACGGCCATGGAGTACCGCTACATGCCGCCGGTGGCGCGCCTGATCGAGGAGGTGCGCCGCGGCACGATCGGGCGCCTGCGCATGTTCGCGATCCGCGAGCACCGCTTTCCGTTCTTGCCCAAGGTCGGCAATTGGAACCGCTTCGCGCGCAACACCGGCGGCACGCTGGTCGAGAAGTGCTGCCACTTCTTCGACCTGATGCGCTTCGTGGTGGCGAGCGAGGCCGTGCGCGTCTACGCCTCGGGCGCCATGGACGTGAACCACCTCGAAGAGCGCTACGCCGGCGAGACGCCCGACATCCTCGACAACGCCTACGTGATCGTGGACTTCGCGAACGGCGCGCGCGCGCTGCTCGACCTGTGCATGTTCGCCGAGGGCTCGCGCAACCAGGAGGAAGTCGTAGCGACGGGCGATCTCGGCAAGGTCGAGTGCTTCGTGCCCGAGTCGAACGTGGTGATCGGCAGGCGCAGCCCGCGCAGCATCGAGAGCTTCGCGGTCGAGGTGGACGAGAAGCTGCTCGCCGCGGGCTTCCACCACGGCTCGACCTATTACGAGCACCTGCGCTTCTTCGAGGCGGTCGTGCGCGGCGCGCCCGTCGAGGTGACCGCCGAGGACGGCCTGCGCGCCGTCGAGATCGGCGCCGCAGCGGAACGCTCGGCGCAGGCAGGGCGGCCCATCGAGCTGGGAGGGAGCCCATGATCCGAGGCAGCTGCCTGTGCGGCGCCGTGGCCTTCGAGATCGACGGGCGCGTGACGCCGATCCAGCTTTGCTACGCGCAGCGCTGCCAGAAGTCCACCGGCTCGGCGTTCTCGCCCGAGCTGGCGGTGCGGGCGGAGCACTTCCGCTGGCTGCGTGGTGAGGAGAACCTCACGCACTACGAGGCGCCGCTGCTGCGCGAGCCTCCCCCCTTTCGCAAGAGCTTCTGCCGGAGCTGCGGCTCTCCGCTGCCGGTGCTCCAGCCCGAGACCGGCTTCGTGATCGTGCTCGCGGGTGTGCTCGACGACGACCCGGGCGTGCGGCCGTTCCGGCGCATCTTCACTAGCCATCGGCCGGCCTGGGACGCCGCGACCGACGCGCTGCCGAGCTTCCCGGAGCGCCCGCCGCCGGAGCAGCGCCTGCGGCGCCGCGAGTGAGGAGCGGCTGGTTCGGGTGGCCGGCACCGCTAGGATCCGACAACCCCGGGGTCCCTGAGGCATGCAAGTGAGCTACCGCATCGAGATCGAACAAGAGGTGGACGGACGCTTCCTCGCAGAAGTCCAGGAGCTGCCGGGCGTGCTGGCGTACGGCGAGACCGCCGAGGACGCCATCGCACATGTTCAGGCGCTTGCGCTGCGCGTCCTCGCGGATCGCCTGGAGCACGGCGAGGGACCGCGCGGCCCCATGAGCGTCCGTTTCGAGACATCCGCCGCCGCATGAGCCGCTGGCGTGCGGTAAAGGCCGCCCGCGTCCGCGCAGCGTTGCATCGAATCGGCTGGGTAACCAAGCGGGAGTCTGGCGGCTCGCACGCCGTTCTCGCGCGAGGGGGTTGGCCGGATTTCGTCTGGGCCTTCCACGATCGCGCTGAGATCGGACCCAAGATGCTGGCGCGAATCGCGCGGCGGACCGGACTCACTCCGGACGATCTCTGACGCGCGATTCGTTACGGTGCCGGCTTCCGAAAACGTGAGGGAGGATCCATGAGCGAGTCCGACGACGAGATGCGCCGCGAGCTCGAGCGACTCAGGGCCGAGAACGAGGCGCTCAAGGCCAAGGAGCGGCGCGGCACGCGCCTGCAGGTGAGCGAGAAGGGGGGCGTGTCGCTCTACGGCATGCGCCGCTTCCCGATCACCTTCTACAAAGAGGAATGGGAGCGTATCCTCGACATGGCCGACGAGATCCGCGCCTTCATCCGCGACAACACCGGCAAGCTCAAGACGAAGAGCCGCGAGGAGTAGCCCGCCGCGCGCCCTACGCCGCCTGCGGACCTCGCACGAGGCGACCCGGCAGCGTGCCGGTGGCTTCGCCCTTCTCGAAGGTCACGTTGCCGGCGAGCACGGTGGCCTCGTAGCCGGTGGCGCGCTGCATCAGGCGCTTCCCGCCCGCGGGCAGGTCGTAGACGATCTCGGGCGCGCGCAGGCCGAGGCGCGCGAGGTCGATCAGGTTGAGATCGGCGCGCAGGCCGGGCGCGATGCGGCCGCGGTCGTGGAGGCCGACGAGTGCGGCGGTGTCGGCCGTCTGCCCCTTCACGAGCGTCTCGATCGGGATGCGCGCGCCGCGCGTGCGGCCTCTGCCCCAGTACGCGAGCAAAAAGGTGGGGAAGCTGCCGTCGCAGATCATCCCGCAGTGCGCGCCGGCGTCGCCGAGCCCCGGTACGGTGAACTCGTGCAGCAGCATGTCGCGCACCGCGTCGAGGCTGAAGGCGCTGTAATTCAGGAAGGGCCGATAGAGCAGCGCGTGGCCGTCGCGTTCGAGCAGCAGGTCGAGGGCGTGCTCCGCGGGCGTGACCCCGAGCCGCGCGGCCTCGGCGGCGATGCTCTTCTCCTCGGGCGGCTCGTAGTCGGGCGGATCGCCGAGCGTGAACAGGCGCTCGAACTGCCACACCAGCGCGGCGAACGAGGGCGCGGGCTGCTCGGCGAGCAGGCGCTTTCGAAGGCCCGGCTCGCGCAGCCGCGCCACCTTTTGGGCGAGCGGCAGCGCCGCGATCTCGCGGAAGCTCGGATGGCTCGAGAACGGATGCACCGTGGCCTCGAATCCGAGCAAGAGGCCGATCGCGCGAGCCGCCACCTGCGCCTTGATCGGCAGGCCCGCTGCGTTCGCAGCGCTGATGGCCGCGAGCATCCCGCGCCACGCCTCCGGCGAGGCGTCGTTCTGCCCGATCGAGATCGACATCGGGCGTCCCGACTGGCGCACCATCTCGCGGAACAGCTCCCACTCCTGCTCGCGCCCGGCGAAGTCCGAGACGACCTCGAACACGCCCTGCCCCGCCTCGCCGAAGATGCGGCTGATGCCGAGCAGCTCGTCGGCGCCGGCCGTCAGGCTCGGCGTGAAGCGCCCGTCGCTGGCGCGATGGTTCTTGGTGCGCGAGGTGGTGAAGCCGAGCGCACCGGCGCGCACCGCGTCGCGCACGAGCTGCCCCATCGTCTCGATCTCCGCCGCGTTCGGCGCCTGCTCGTGGTCGGCGCCGCGTTCGCCCATCACGTAGAAGCGCAGCGCGGCGTGCGGCACCTGCGCGCCCACGTCCACGGCGTAGGAGCGGCGCGCGATCGCGTCGAGATACTCGGGGAAGCTCTCCCACTCGCCCCACGCGATGCCCTCGGCGAGCGCGGTGCCGGGGATGTCCTCGACACCTTCCATCAGCTTGATCAGGTACTCGTGCGCGCCCGGCCGAACGGGCGCGAAACCCACGCCGCAGTTGCCCATCACGATGGTGGTGACGCCGTGCCAGCACGAGGGCGAGAGCTGCGAATCCCAGGTGACCTGCCCGTCGTAGTGCGTGTGCACGTCGACCCAGCCCGGTGTCACGAGCAGGCCGCCTGCATCGAGCGTGCGGCGCGCGGGCTCGTCCACGCGGCCGACTTCGGCGATGCGGCCGTCCCGCACGCCGACGTCGCCGGTGAAGGGCGCGCCTCCGCTGCCATCTACGATCGTGCCGCCGCGAATCACGAGGTCGAGCATGGGGCGCCTCCCGTCCGCGGTATGCTGCCCCTCCGCTCGAGGGAGGGCAACCTGCCCTCCGCTCACCGGAGGGCCCACGGGATGGACGACTACGAGAGCTACGACGCGATTTCTCTGGCCGAGCAGGTGCGCAGCGGCGAGACGACGCCGACCGCGCTGCTGGACGCCGCGATCGAGCGGCTCGAGAAGCGGAATCCCAGCCTGAACGCCGTGGTGATCCCGATGCTCGAGCACGCGCGCCGCGCGATCGCGGCCGGGCTGCCGGACGGGCCGCTGCGCGGCGTGCCCTTCCTGCTGAAGGACCTGCACGCGACGGTGCCCGGCGTGCGCATGACCTACGGCTCCCAGCTCTTCGCCAAGTACGTGCCGGAACGCGAGAGCGAGCTGGTCGCGCGCTACCGCCGCACCGGCCTCGTCGTCTTCGGCAAGACGCACTCGCCGGAGTTCGGCCTCACCACCACGTCGGAGTCGCGCCTGTTCGGGCAGACGAAGAACCCGTGGCACCCGGAGCGCGGCGCAGGCGGATCGTCTGGCGGCGCGGCGGCCGCGGTCGCGGCGGGCATCGTGCCGGTCGCGCACGCCACCGACGGCGGCGGCTCGATCCGCGTGCCCGCCTCGTGCTGCGGCTTGTTCGGATTGAAGCCGACGCGCGGCCGCACCCCGGCCGGGCCCGACGCCGGCGAGGGCTGGAGCGGCATGAGTGCGCAGCACGCCGTCTCGCGCTCGGTGCGCGACAGCGCCGCGCTGCTCGACCTGACGCACGGGCCGGACGCCGGCGCGCCCTACGCGGCGCAGCCGCCCGCGCGGCCGTTTCTCGCGGAGGTCGGCGCTCCTCCCGGTCGGCTTCGCATCGCGCTCCAGACCAGCACCTGGAACGCCACGCCCACCCATCCGACCTGCGTCGCCGCCGCCGCCGACGCCGCGAAGCTGTGCGCCTCGCTCGGCCACCACGTCGAAGAGGCTCGCTTCGAGGTCGAGCTGCAAGCCTTTCGCGAAGCCACAGCCACGATCATCGGCGCGAGCACCCGCGCCACCATGGAAGACCGCGCGCAGGCCCTCGGCCGCCCGCTCGTGCCCGAAGACGTCGAGCCCGGCACCTGGCTGATCGCGAGCGGCGGCGCGGCCAAGGACGCTGTGAGCTACGTGCGCGCGCTGCGCACCATCCACCGGCTGGGCCGCGAGCTGGCGCGCTTCCTCGAGCGCTACGACGTGCTGCTCACACCCACGCTCGCGGTGCCGCCGGTGCCGCTCGGCGTGCTCTCGCTCTCGAACCCGAACCCCGCCGAATCGCTCGGCACGCTGTTCCAGACCGTGGGCTTCACGCAGCTCACCAACGCCACGGGCAACCCCGCGATGTCGGTGCCCCTGTTCTGGGACGCAGACGGGCTCCCGATCGGCAGCCACTTCATCGGGCGCATGAACGACGAGGCGACCCTGCTGCGCCTCGCCGCGCAGCTCGAAGCCGCGCGCCCCTGGTTCGAGCGCAGGCCGCCGCCCCCTTAACGCCCGCCCTTCGGCACGCTCCGCAGCGGGACCACGGCGAGCTTCGCCTTGGGCCCGAAGGCGCCGCGCTCGATCAGCTCGATCAGCTCGGCGAGGCGCACGCCCTCGCAGATGCCGAAGCCCTGCAGCTCGTCGCAGCCGATCCGGCGCAGCAGCTCGGCCTGGCCGTCGCCGTCCACGCCCTCCGCCACCACGCGCATCTCGAGCGAGTGCGCGAGGCCGATTACTGCGCGCGCCACGCGCTCGGCGGAGGGATCGGAGTCCACCTCGCGCACGATCGAGCGGTCGATCTTGAGCACGTCGATCGGGAAGCGCGACACGTAGGAGAGCGACGAGTAGCCGGTGCCGAAGTCGTCGAGCGCGATGCCGACGCCGATGCCGCGCAGGTCGCGCAGCGCGACGTCGGGGTCGTTCGCGCCCTCGAGCACGAGGCTCTCGGTGATCTCGAGCTCGAGCCGTTCGGGCGGCAGGCCGCTCTCGCGCAGGGCGGCCGTCACGACCTCCCACACGTTGGTGTTGGCGAACTGCCAGGACGAGACGTTGACGGAGATACGCAGCGGATGGCCGCTCTCGCCGAGCTTCACGGCATCGCGGCAGGCGTTCGCGAGCACGAAGCTGCCGATCGCGCCGACCAGGCCGGTCTCCTCGGCGATCGGGATGAACTCGCGCGGCGGGACGCGGCCGAGCACCGGGTGGTCCCAGCGCACCAGCGCCTCGGCGCCGACGATGTGACCGTCGTGGGCCGCCACGCGCGGCTGATAGGCGACGTGCAGCTCTCCGCGCGCCTCCGCGCCGCGCAGCTCGGCCTCGAGCGTGAAGCGGCGCAGTGCCGCCTTGCTCATCGCGCGTCGGAAGGTCTGCACGCGCCCACGCCCGACGCGCTTGGCGTGCACCGCCGCGAGGTCGGCGTGCTGGAGCAGGGCGTCGGCCGTGGCGCCGTCCTCGGGGTGCACCGCGATGCCGATGCTCGCGCTCGTGCGCACCTGCTGACTGCCGATGTGTTCGGGGGCGGCGAGCGCGTCGAGCAGGCGGCGCGCGATCTCGGCCGCCTCGTCGGGATCGCCGAGGGCCGGCAGCAACAGCGCGAACTCGTCGCCGGCAAGGCGAGCGACGTCCTCGCGCCCGGCGCCGGCCGCGCTGGCCACGCGAACCAGCACCTCGGCGACGTGCTGCAGGATGCGGTCGCCGAAGCTGTGGCCGAGAGTCTGGTTCACGCTGCGGAAGCGATCGAGGCTGACGTGGAGCAGCGCCACGTGCTGCGCCTCCTTGCGTGCGGCCTCCATCGCATCGCGCAGGCGCGCGAGCAACACCGAACGCGAAGCCAGCTTGGTGAGCGGATCGTGACTGCCCTGCTGGCCCAGCTCCGACTCGCGTTGCGCGGTGATCTCGCGCACGGTGCCGCGCAGACCGATGGTCTTGCGATAGGAGCGCACCGGCTCCACCGACTGCTCGAGCCAGCGCTCGCCGCCGCCCTCGAGGCGCAGGCGGTGGCGCGCCGCGACGGGCCGGCTCGTCTCCCCGCAGTCTTCGAGCAGCCGGCGCAGCTCGTCGCGCTCGGCTTCGGGCATGAGGCGCATGAAGGCGTCGAGGTTGCGCGGGCCGCCGCCGACCGGCAGGCCGAGCAGCCGCTCGGCCTCGGGTGTCCAGTGCATCAGGCCCGAGAAGCTCGCGAGCGTCCAGCTGCCCTGGCCGCCGAGACGCTGCGCGTGCAGCAGCTCCTGCACCTGCGAGCGCACGGCGCCGACGAGCTGGGTGGAGCGCAGCTGGAAGCTCACGCGGTCGGCGAGCGCGGCGGGGCGCACCGGCGCCACTAGCACGTCGGAGGCGCCGGCCGCGTACGCGGCCGTCACGATCTCGGGTGCGTCGCTGCCGAGCAGCAATACGAACGGCGTGCCGCCGCCGCGCGCGTCGAGCTGCCGCAGCTGCGGCAGCAGGGCCAAGAGCGGCGGCCCCGCCTGTAGCCCGTCGAGGAGCACCACGTCCGGCCCTTCGGCCATCCAGGGCGCGGGGTCGGCGGCGAGGTCGGCCACGCGAATCAGCCAGGCCGGGCTCACCAATGCCTGCTTCACCAGCGAGAGCAGCGGCTCACCTCGCCCGATCAGCAGGGCGCGATTCCTGGCTTGGGGCGTCGGGGCCGACACGCCTTCTCATCGGCATTCCAGATGGAGGGGATGAGCGGCCACGATCGCGCTGCGCGCGGCTGCGCTTCGGGACTCGACGCCTAACGGACCCCGACGACCACCGGGTAGCGGCGGTGGGGATGGAGGCGGGCGCGGAAGCCGTGCCGCTCGAGCAGCGCCAGCATGCCGTCCGGGAGCCCCACGACCGGCCCCCACAGCTCCAGCAGGTGCTCCGGCTCCACCCACGCCTGGTGGGAGATGCTGCCTTGCAGCACCACGGCGCGGATCGGCGACGCCCCGATCGCCCGGAACAGGTCGTGCACTTCGGGCCCGAGCTGATGGATGCAGTGCAGGGCCGTGAGCACGTCCGCGTCGGCCAGCAGATCGAAGCGGGCGAGGATGTCGTCGTGGACCACCCGGATGCGCGGGTCGGTCCGGAGCGCCGCGGCGTCCGAAGCGTGGTCGTCCTTCGGCTCGATGACCGTCACCTGCGCGGCGCCGGCGGCGACCAGGATGCCGGCAAAGACCCCTTCGGCGCCGCCCACGTCCAGCACACGCGCGCCTGCCAGGGACGGCACGCGGCGACGCACGAAGCGATAGCGACGGCGCGCGAGCCAGCCACGCAGCCCGCGGCGGGCCTTGCGCTCCGCGCGCTCCGATATCTGGCTTCGATCGGGCTGGCTCATCACGCCCCGCTGCGCTCGGCGCGTTCGGCCTCGGGCGGCAGCGGGGCGGCCACGATCTCGTGCGGAGCGGCGTCGCTGGCGGAGGCGGCTGGCGCGGCGAGCGCGTTCAGGCGGTCGATCAGCTGGCGCAGCCGGCCCATCTGCTTGCGGTCGAAGCGCAGCAGCACGCGCGGGAACGGGTCGGCCTCGCCGCCCTCCTCCGGCAGCGCCCCGCGCACCTCGATCGCGCCCTCGGCGACCACGTCGGCGAACTCGTCGTTCAGCGCCGCCAGCTCCGCGGCGCTCGGCGCCTCCCGCACGCGGATCACCAGCCACTCGCGCACGTAACGGCTCGAGTGGTAGTTGGAATAGAAGCCTGTGACCTCGGCCACGGCCTGCTCGACCGAGTCCGTCACCTTGAACAGCGCAAGGTCGTCTTCGCTGATCAGGTGCCGCCCGAGCAGGTGCGAGCGCAGGTACTCCTGCCAGTCGCGCCAGTAGGTGCCCCCGGGCGAATCCACGAACACCACCGGCAGCATCTCGCTCTTGCCGGTCTGGATCAGGGTGAGCGCCTCGAAGCCCTCGTCGTGCGTGCCGAAGCCGCCCGGGAACAGCGCGATCGCATGCGAGTTCTTCACGAAGGCGAGCTTGCGGCTGAAGAAATACCGGAAGTTGATCAGCTTGGGGTCGCCGGCGATCACCGGGTTGGCGTGCTGCTCGAAGGGCAGGCGGATGTTGACGCCGAAGGAAGCCGCACGCCCCGCGCCGCCCTGCGCCGCGCCCATGATGCCGTCGCCGGCGCCGGTGATCACCATCCAACCCGACTCGACGATGCGCTCGGCGAAGCGGCGCGCCTGCTCCCAGTCGGCGTGTGCCGGGTCGATGCGCGCGCTGCCGAACACGGCCACCTTGCGCACGTGTGCCCAGGGCGCGAAGACGCGGAAGGCGTGGCGCAGCTCCTTGAGCGTCGAGTTGAGCAGCTTGAGGTCGCCCGTCGAGCAATCGTCGCCGAGCAGACCCAGTCCCGTCACCAGCATCTGCCGCACGTAGTCGGCACGATCGTCGCGCGCGTCATAGGCGGCTGCCGCGAGCGCGATCAGCTCCTCGATCTTCGCGTTCAGCTCGGCGTTTCGTAGCTCGTAGCGACGCCGCGGTCGGGACACGGGCGGAGGATGACGACCGGCCCTCCCGCGTCAACTGAAGAAGTCCCCTTCTCGAGTCACGATCGCGCCGCTGCGAGCGTTCGTGTAGCCGTCGCCCGACAGGTCGCGCGCTTCGAGCTCCGGGCCGCGGTCGATCGACGCCGCATCGGACACGACCACGTCGGCGGCGTAGCCAGCGCTGAGCAGACTGCGACTCGCGAGGCCCCAGATCGTGCATGAATCGACTTCGAGGCGTAGGGCCTTCGAACGTCGTCGCCGTCGACGTCGGCGAGTCGCTGGCGGCGGCCCAGGCGTTTCACTCGCGCCACGGCCTACGCTTTCGATTGCTGCGCGACCCCGAGCGCCGTCTTTGGCGGCGCTACGCGCGCTGCCTGCCGGCAAACCTGATCCAGACGCGAGAGGGCCTGAGTGTGGTGACCGGCCCCTACGAGGGCGCGCAATGGGAGGAGCGGCTGCGCGAGCTGGGCTGCCGCCATACCGGATCGCCATGAACCGACACCCCTTGTATGCGGGCCGGGTTCCGTGTCATCTTGGAGCCTCTTCGAAGAGGGGTGCACCAATGGCAAGACCGATCGACGCGAACGCTGCCGCGAGGCGGATCTCCGGACATCTGAACGGGCTCGTGCGTGACATCGCGACGCTGACGCGAGCGCTCCAGAATGCGGCTGCGCTGGCCGCCAAACGAGGCGCGTCCGGCGGAGCGGGAGGCCCGCCCCGGCAGCGGCGCGCTCTCACCGCGAAGGACCACGCCCGTCTCAAGCTGCAGGGCGAGTATCTGGGCCTGATGCGACACCTGGCGAAGTCGCATCACAAGCGGGTGAAGTCGCTGCGCGCGAGGCGCGGCTATCCGCCGGCGATCCGGCTGGCGCGGCGCCTGATGAAGTAGTGCTCGCTCCGCTCAGCGCGCGCCGTCGCGCGGCGCCGACGCCAGCGTCGGCGCCGCACACTGCGCTCGCTGTTGCTGATACAAATCGGCGCGATCCTTCACCTTCTGAGCCACGCCGAGCAGCCACGGCTTCGCGTCGAAGCTCCGGCGTTCGAAGCCGGTCGGGCCTTCGTGATAGGCGAGGTAGAGGTGGAAGGCGTCGTGCTTCGGGACACCGGCGCTGCGCTCGATCACGTCGGCATACCAGCCGACGAAGTCCACCACGTCGGCGAAGCGATCCCGTCGCGCATCCCGGCGCCGCGTGACGCGCCGATAGTCCTCCCAGGTGCCTTCCTGCACCTGGCCATAGCCGTAGGCAGACGACGCCGGGCCGAGCGGAATCACGCCCAGCAGCGTGCGCCAGCCGGGGCGCGCACGCGCGCGGAAGCGCGACTCCTGGTGCAGCACGGCCATCAGCACCGGCACGTCCACGCCCCAGCGCTCTTCGGCACGCAGCGCGGCGCCGCGCCATTCGGCCTTCTCCGCGAAGATCTCACACAGGTCGTCGAGCGATCGGGGCGGGAGATTTGCGCAGGCCAGGCCGAGCAGCAGCGCAGCGATCGCGACGAGCAGAGGCGCCGCGATCGCCTCGATCGGCCGCGCGCGCTCCGCAGTCTCGGGGCCGCCCGGCAGCGTGCTCAGGCTCCCGGCGCCGCTCGATCGTGCACCAGCACGCTGCGACGATCGTCGAAGTGCACGTTGATCTTGCCCGGGCCCGCCGCGCCCTGCACGACGCCGGCGCCGAGCGTGGGATGCTGGATGCGATCGCCCGCCACGTAGTGCTCACTGATGCGGTAGTCGCGCACCGGGCGCGTGAGATCCGGGGTGATGATCGCGGTGGCCGGTGCCGCCGTGCTGCGCCGCTTGCTCGGCCTCGCCTTGGGCTTGATGCGGCCCGCACCTGCGTCCCAGGCCGGACCGATGCGCGGCTCCGCGTCGAAGGTCGGGTGTCCCTCGCCATAGCCCCAGCCCGGGTCGCCCTGCAGCTTGAGCGACAGGTAGCGGACGGAGACTCCCGTCTTCTCCTCGATCTCGCGGGCCAGCCGCTCCATCTGCTGGATCCATGCGGCGCCGCGTTGCGCCTCGCGCTTGCGGCACAGCTCCCAGTAGCGCGGGCTGCCGAGCAGGAACAGATAGGGAGGCGCGTCGGCGATCTTGCGCTCGGTGCGGGCCTCGATCTCCTCCGCCAGCGCCGCGCGGTTCTCCAGCGCGACCGCGGCGTGAGCGAGGCCTTCGAGCAGCGTGCGCAGCGGCGTCTCGCCGGTGCCGACGCGGGTCGAGCTGGGCGCGATGTAGCGGGTGACGACGAGGGCGAGACGGTCACCCGGCCCGCTGCCCACCAGGTCGATGCGATCGATGCCGAAGTTCGCGTCCTCGGAGCCCAGCTTCGGGTCGGCGGGCGCCGACTTCAGCACCAGGCCGGCGTGTAGCGCCTCGAAGAAGCCCTCTTCCTCGGGCAGCCGCAGCGCCTCTCCACCCTTCTCGCGCCGCGCCACCAGCGCAATCGCGGCGTGCTCGCTGTCGCGATCGGGGTGGCGCTCGGCGGCGAGCCGTTGGTTCGGCTGCACCAGATGCTTCTTCTTGGCCTCGCTCCGGCGCGGCGCGACGCTGCGCTCCTGCTCGAACTCCGCAGCGAGGATCTCGCCGGTCAGCTCGGCGGCCGCTTCGCGGAAGCCTCGCGCCTGGCGCACACGCGGATCGCGCGACCGCGCAACGAGCGGATGACGTGACAAGCTGGCTCCCCCTTCGAGAGGCGCAATCATACGGGATCCCGCCTGCGGGTCCATGAACGGCGCCGATGAAGCACCTGATCCTGATGCGACACGCCAGCGCGCGGCCCGGCGCCGACGACCGCGAGCGCCCGCTCTCGGCGGCCGGCGCGCGCGAGGTGCGCGCCGTGGGGCATGCCCTCGCGGCGCTGACCGAGCGCGGCTTTCGCCCGGAACAGGCGCTCGTCTCGCCGGCGCGGCGGGCGCGCGAGACGCTTTCGGGCATGCGCCGCGACCTCCCCTCCCTGGCCGGCGTCGAGACGGACGAGGCGCTCTATCTGGCCAGCGCCGCTCAGCTCCTCGCACGCCTGCAACGCAGCTCGGACGAGACCTGCCAGCTGCTGCTGGTGGGCCACAACCCGGGGCTCTCCGAGCTGGTGCATTGGCTGGTGGGCCGCGCGGATGCGGACGTGCTGCGACATGCCGCGCGCGGTCTCGTCCCGGCCGCCTGCGCCGCGCTGCGCACCCCGGCCGCGCGCTGGCGCGAGCTCGAGCCCGGCTGTGCCGAGCTCGTCGAGCTTGTGACGCCGCGACTGACGACGAGGTAGGCCGCCGCCGGATGCGGGCGGCGTGCACTCGGGGCGTCGCGACTGACGGCGAGGCGTACCACCGGTCACAGCGGGCGAGCCCCTCACGCACGCCGCGCTGGGACGAGGCGAGCGCCGAGCAAGAGCGCGAGCACCGCGCCGTAGGCGAGCGGCTCGGCCAGATCCGCCTTCACCAGCCAGAGGAAGTGCACCACCGCAAGATCACCATCGACCACGCCTCGACGCAGCGCAGGCGATAGATGCGCTCCTCGAGCGTGTGCGGCGAGAGCAGCGTCTCGAGCGGCAGCGCGCCGGACTTCGCGACCTCGCCCTCGATGGCGACCGACCACGGCTTCGGGCGCAGGCTGCCCGCGTTCGCGGCCGGGTCTTCCTTGTCCGAGCCGAACTCGTAGAAGTTGTTGTAGGCGGTCGCGTCCTCGAAGCGCGTCGCGTCGCCCTGCGCGCGGAAGGGGCCGGCCGGCGCGGGCTTCACGTTGGCGAGCGGCTCGAGCGCGGACGCCGCGGCGCCCTTCGCCTCACCCTCGTCCCCCGGCAGGCAGCCGGCTGCGACCAGCGACACCGCCGCGGCCGCGCGCAGGAACTCGCGCCGGCGCAGGAACAGCGCCTCGGGCGTGACACCGCCTTCGCGGATCTGGTAACGCTGGGCCTTCATGCGTACCTTCGATGCCGGTCGCGGCATCTGGTTGCAGGACAGCATGACGTCGGGCCTCCGTTCGCGCAGGGGATCCACCCCAAGCGTGTTTTCAGGGCGAGTCGGGCACGCGCCGTCGTACACTGCCCGCCAGTCAGTTCTGGAGGTGAGGACACCATGGGATTCCTGAAGCCGCACGCCGACAAGATCTACGCCGTGATGCGCATCTTCGTAGGCCTGCTGTTCATGTCACACGGGCTCCAGAAGATCTTCGGGTTCTTCCCCGTGGAGAACCCCCAGGCGATGCCGCCCTTTGTCCAATACGGCGCCGGCGGGATCGAGCTCGTGGGTGGCGCGCTCGTCGCCATCGGCCTGTTCGCGGCGCCGGCCGCCTTCATCTGCTCCGGCATGATGGCAGCCGCCTACTTCATGGCCCACGCCTCGAACGGCTTCTTCCCGATCATGAACAAGGGCGAGCTGGCGGTGCTGTACTGCTGGACCTTCTTCGTGATCGCGGCGAAGGGCGCCGGCATCTGGAGCGTGGACGCCGCGCGCACGAAATCCTAGACGTCGATCTTCGACTTCCCGCCCGTCTCCCACAGGCTCGCCGTGAGCTTCAGGCCGGCGATGGACGCGCGCGGGAACATCTCCTCCCAGGTGCGGCTGTAGCCGGTGTGCTGGATGCGCCACTTCCCGTCGGCGCCCTTCACGTACGCGTCTTCGTAGAGCGCAGCGCCGCGGATGGTGAGGCCGGCGTCGAGGATGTGCACGGTGTCCTCGAGCGCCCAGTACGCCGTCGCGGTGGTCGGGCTGGTCAGCTCGATCTCGGGCTGGTGCACGCAGTGGCTCGAAAGAAAGCGTGTCGAGCCCATGCTCTTCGAGAGGAACTCGAGGATCGCGTCGCGGCCGGTGAAGGCGTACTTGCCGCTGCTGTAGGCCGCCGTCGCGTCGGGCGTGAACACGTCGCGCAGCTCGTCCCAGAGCTTGCGGTCGATGCAGCGCATGTACCTGTGCTTGAGGCGCTTGATGGCCTCGAGATCGCGCCAGTCGGCGTCCACGGCGTCTCCTTCCGAAGAGGCGCGGATTCTACCCCGGGACCAATCCCGCGCTGCGCTTGAGGTCGGTCGCCGTTGCACCCGCACCGTCCGGCTTCCAGCCCGGCGGGCGCAGCAGGAAGCACAACGCGTCGCGCAGCGTCGGCGCGGAGAGCGCATCGCGGAACACCGCCACGAACTCCTGGAAGGCCGCGTACACGGGGTTGTAGCTCTCGATGTTCTTGGTGAGCCCGTAGCGCACGCGCTCGCGCTCGGGCTCGAAGCTGCCGAAGCAGCGATCCCACACGATCAGCATGCCGGCGTAGTTGCGATCGAGGTACTGCACGTTCGCGCCGTGGTGGACGCGATGATGGGACGGCGTGTTGAACACCCATTCGAGCGGCCCGAGCCGATCGATCAGCTCGGTGTGGATCCAGAACTGGTAGAGCAGATTGATGCCGTACGCGCTCGCGATCTGCGCCGGCGAGAAGAACAGCGCGAGTGGCAGATAGAACGGCAGCCCGGTGAAGGGCGTCCACGATTGGCGCAGCGCGGTCGAGAGGTTGTAACGCTGGCTCGAGTGGTGCGGCACGTGCGAGGCCCACAGCACGCGCACCTCGTGGTGCAGGCGGTGGAACCAGTAATAGGCGAAGTCCACCGCGAGCAGAGCGGCGGCGAAGGCCCCCGGGCCGTCGCCGAGGTCCACAACTCGATGCTCCGCGTAGACGGTGACGTAGAGGCCCGCGGCGAGCGTCTTCCAGCCTGCCCCGGCCACGAGGCTAAAGGCGCCGAGCGAGAGGCTCGTCCAGGTGTCGCGCCGGCCGAACGCGTCGCGCCCCTGCCTGCGCGCCACGAAGTACTCGAGCGCGAGCAGCAGCAGGAAGACCGGGCTGGCGAGCGTCGTGATCTCCATGCGTCCTCTCTAGCCGACGGTCTTCCGCACCAGATCGGTGAGCAGGGCGAGCATCGGCGCGAAGCCGCGGCGGTCGCCCGAGGCGAGGCTGCCGAGCGTCGCGCCTTGGATCGCCTGCACCACCACCGACACCAGCGCGTCGAAGTCGGGGCGCCGCGCCGCCGCCTCGGGGAACAGCTCGCGCGCGAGCACGCGCAGGTTCTCGCCGTGGCGCTCGGCGACAGGCGCGAGCCGCGCGGCCAGCTCGCGGTCCGTGCGCGCCGCGCCGTAGAGCTCGATCGCTGCGAGCAGTCGCGCGTCGTCGAATACGTCCCAGAGCAGCTGCACCGCAGCGGCGGCGCGATCCTCCACGCCGACGAGGCGCGGCATCGAGTCGCGGTAGGCGTCGATCAGGTTGGCGAAGAGCTGCTCCGCCGTGGCGGCGAGCAGCTCGTCCTTGCTCGCGAAGTGCTTGAACAGCGCGCCCTGCGAGACCTCTGCGCGGCGGCACACCTCAGTGGTCGTCGCGCCCGCGTAGCCGTGCTCGACCAAGGCAGCCTGCGTGGCGGCGAGCAGGCGCCTGCGCGTCTCGTCGCGGCGCTGCTGCTGGGTGCGGCGGGGCTTCGGCATCGGCGCAGCTTACGCTGATCTTATAAAAGTGACAAGTCACTACTTATTTTAGGGGAGGCCCCGCGGGGCCTTCAGCCCTCTAGCGCCGGCAGCACCTCGCCGATCAGCCGCGCCGCCTGGTCCATCAGCTCGCGCGTGCCGCGCGCGAGCGGGATCAGCACGAGCTTCGTGGCGCCCGCCGCGACGTACTCGCGCCCCCGCGCGACTACGGCGGCGGCTGTCCCCGTTACCACCACGTCCGCGCCCGCCCGTCCGAAGCGGCCGGCCTGCGCGGCATCGAGCTGCCCGATCCGGCACGGGATCGTCGCACCGTAGTGATCCGTGTCGATCGTGCGCCCGGTCTTGGCGAGCTCGGCACGAATCGCCTCGATCACGCGGCGCACCTCGGCCGGCGGCTGGATCCCGGCCAGCCAGCCCGTCCCGAGCCGCGCGGTGCGGCGGATCGCGGCTGGGCTGCTGCCGCCGATCCAGCACGGCAGCGGCTGCTGCACCGGCAGCGGCGCGATGCGCGCGCCCGCATAGGCGTAGTAGCGCCCGGCGAAGTGCACCTCGTCGCCGCGCCAGAGCCGCTGCGCGATCTCGAGCGCCTCGTCGGCGCGACGGCCACGCTCGGCCGGATCGCGGCCGGTCGCCTTCCAGACCGGGTCGGCCTCGGCGCCCACGCCGAACACGGGCAGCAGGCGCCCGCACGAGAGGAAATCGATCGTCGCGCACTGCTTCGCGAGCACGAGCGGATCGCGCAGCGACGCCACCACCGCGTTCATGCCGAACTTGATGCGCGAAGTAAGGCCGGCCAGCGTCGCCATCGTGGCGAGCGCTTCGAGCTGAGCGTCGCTCCCATGCAACCGATCCGTCTGCCAGAGCGAGTCCACCCCGCCGGCCTCACAGCGCTCGGCGAAGGCGAAGAAGTCGCGCGGCGCATCGAAGGGGAACGCCGCGATGCCGAGGCCTGCACGGATCCTGCCCGCCATGGCGGCCGAGAATAGCCCCGCATTAGACTGCTCTGCCGACGGAGGATCCCCGCATGAGCCGACACCCGCGCGCCGAGATCGAGGCCGCTTTCGAGCACTACAAGTGGGCGCGCGACGAAGCCTCGCGCAGCGGCGACTGGAGCATCTGGGCCAACTGCTTCACGGAGGGCGCGCACTACATCGAGCACGCCTACGGCGAGCTGCACGGTCGCGAGGCGATCACGAAGTGGATCACCGAGGTGATGGCGCCGTTCCCGACGATGACCTTCCCGTACACCTGGGAGGTCTACGACGAGAAGACCGAGGCCTACGTGTTCGAGGCGCTGAACGCCTTCCCCGAGCCGTTCCAGCCCGACGGCACGGCGTACGCGTTCCCGACCTGGACGCGCCTCGTGTACGGCGGCGGCGGGCTCTGGCAGAGCGAAGAGGACGTGTATAACCCTGCTCGCGATGCCGGGCGCGTGTTCAAAGCGTGGATCAAGGCGGGTGGGAAGACTCGCTCGGGTGAACAAGTCACGATGGTGCACCGCTAGATCCGCTTTGGTTGGCCTCACCAACCGCTAGTAGAGCGGATGCCGCCGGCGGGGCTGCGCCCCGCGGCTGATCCGCTGAAACGAGGGAGACGGATTCGAAGATGCGAGACGTGTTCATCGTGGAAGCCGTCCGCTCACCGCTCGGGCGGCGGGGCGGCGGCCTCGCGAGTGTGCATCCGGCCGATCTGCTCGGCGCGGTGCTGAAGGCCGCGATCGCACGCGCCGGCATCGACGCCAAAGAAGTCGGCCAGATCGTGGCGGGCTGCGTGTCGCAGGTGGGCGAGCAGTCCTTCAACGTCGGGCGCACCGCGTGGCTCTCGGCGGGCCTGCCGCTCGAGGTGGCCTCGACCACGATCGACAGCCAGTGCGGCTCGAGCCAGCAGGCGACCACGCTCGCGGCGGGGCTCGTCGGCTCCGGCCTCGAGGACGTGGTGCTGTCGTGCGGCGTCGAGTCGATGAGCCGCATCCCGCTCGGCGCGAACTTCGCGGACAAGAAGCTTGGCCGGCCGGTGCCGAAGAGCTACCTCGACCGCTTCGCCTTCAAGTCGCAGTTCCAGGGCGCGGAGCTGATCGCGGCTGAGTACGGCATCACGCGCGCGGACACCGACGGCTTCGGCCTGCGCTCGCAGCAGAACGCGGCGCGCGCCTGGGGCGAGCAGCGCTTCGAGCGCGAGGTGATCCCGGTCGCGGCGCCGGTGGTGGACGCCGAGGGCAAGCCGACCGGCGAGACCGTCTCCGTGACGCGCGACGAAGGCCTGCGCGAGACCTCGCTCGAGAAGCTCGGCGCGCTGAAGGCCGTGATGGAGGGTGGCCTCCACACCGCCGGCACCTCCTCGCAGGTGACGGACGGCGCGGCGGCCGTGCTGCTCGCGTCCGAGGAAGCGTGCAAGCGCCACGGCCTGCGCCCGCGCGCGCGCATCGTCTACTCGACGCTCGTCGGTGTCGATCCCGTTACGATGCTCAAGGGTCCGATCCCGGCCACGCGAAAGGTGCTGGCGAAGACGGGGCTCAGCATCGGCGACATCGACGTGTTCGAAGTGAACGAGGCCTTCGCGAGCGTGGTGCTGGCCTGGCAGAAGGAGTGCGGCCCGGCGCCGGAGCGCGTCAACCCGAACGGCGGCGCGATCGCGCTCGGCCACCCGACCGGCGCCACCGGCGATCGCCTGCTCACGACGGCGCTGCACGAGCTCGAGCGCACGGGCAAGAAGCGCGCGTTGATCTCGATGTGCTGCGGCGGCGGGCTCGGCACGGGCACGCTGCTCGAACTGCTCGGCTGAGCAAGGAGGTCCCCATGAAGATCACCATCTTTCCGAACGGCCCGATCTGTCTCGACACGCCGGACGTGGTCGAGATCCAGGCCGGAGGCGCGAGCCAGAGCAAGGCCGGCCCCATCTACCTGTGCCGCTGCGGCCAGTCCGCGAACAAGCCCTTCTGCGATTCGACGCATCGCAAGATCAAGTTCGAGGGGCCGGCGGCGGAGCTGAAGATCGGCTGACGCAAGCCGGGCGCAGCCCGGCGCGCAGTGAGCCGCAGGCGAACGGAGTCACGACAGCTGTTCCGGGCACAGCCCGGCGCTACTCGATCCGCACGCTGCGCAGCGCCCGCTGATCGAGCGGATCGACTGAAGGTATTGGCCGGATTGGCGCCTCGTTCGCACCCCTGCGTGAAATCGCGCTGGCTCCATCGCCTCAGATGGGTCGTATTCCCAGCAGGAACCGCGGGGCTCTTTCGGCAGCAGGGCGTGGGGCGGAGCACCCGTTCGTCTCTCAAGATCTGGTAGTGGCAAGATCCACACCCCTTGCAGGACGTGAGCCTCGCCTTTCGTAGACGTGCCGCTGGTCGTGCGGTCGCGCGTCTTTCACGTGCCACCTTGGTCACACCCGTGATAAGGTCAGTCGAGGAGGATACTCCTATGAACCGTCGATTCTGGGTGTTTGTAATCGGGCTGCTCTTCTGCGTGCCTGTTTCGATGACCGCAGGCTCCCTGCGGTCGGCGAGCGATGTCGCGCTGTCGGAGTCGTATTCCGGTATGAGCAAGCCCGACGCCCGGTTCATCTCGCAAGGCGGCTCCACGATGGCCGGTGTGATCGCATCCGCGTCGGGCGATGCGAGTCGACAGGGCGGCCCCGGGCCGGTTCAGCGGAGTTATGGCTGCTCGTCAGGTTGCTCCAGCGGTTGCTCGGTCGGCTGCTCAACGGGTTGCTCCAATCGCTGCTCGGTCGGCTGCTCGGCCGGTTGCTCCGTAGGCTGCGAGCGCCACCCTGACGGCTTCTGACTAAGCTGCAGCCAGTCGTTTCCGCACTCCCGAAGCGCATCGGCGCTGTAGTTGCGGCTGGCTGCGTCGCGAGCACGGCTCTCGCGCTGACCGATGAGACTCGAGTTCCTCTCGTCCTAG
>Ga0247727_10002063_pt1 | contig 46512 bp, 41 predicted proteins | sample WisWelCaveWW1625_FD_202498 | JGI IMG/M metagenome (GOLD analysis project Ga0247727, IMG submission 202498) | Biofilm microbial communities from Wishing Well Cave, Virginia, United States - WW16-25 | ecosystem: Environmental > Aquatic > Deep subsurface > Groundwater > Cave microbial mat | place...
ATGAAAAGTTTGTTCTCGTGGCGCTCAAGATATATAACCGCATTGTTCGTGTTGACCACCTGCTTCACATCGGGATTTTTTCGGCTCATGTTGACGAATGGATGCGCCGCGTAATAATTTTCATATAATGCATTCGCCTCTACCAAGGCAAGATCGGAGTCGAGATAAATGGCGCTGAGAATGCCGCGTGTGAAGCCGCCGCGAAACGGAATGAAATTGATTACCGGCGGTGTTTCGGGTTGTAGCGATTTAAGGCTCTGGTGAATCTCGGCGAGATGTTGGTGCTCGAACGCCTTGTAGACGGAAAGATTATTATTCCGCCAACTGAAATGCGTGGTTTCGGAAAGCGCTTGCCCGGCGCCGGTTGAGCCGGTGATGGCGCTGACATGCACCTCAGCCGGCAGCAACCTGCGTTGCGCCAAAGGCAGCAACGCCAATTGAATGCACGTCGCAAAACATCCCGGATTCGCCACGCGCAAGGCGCGAGTGATAGCAGAGCGATGCAATTCCGGCAAGCCGTAAATGAAATTTGCGGCGAGGCGATGATCTTGACTCAAATCAATGATTTTGGTGCGTTCGTTCAACGGATGCTCGCGCAAATATTTTGCGGACTCGCCGTGGCCGAGACAAAGAAAAGCAACGTCGAGGTCGCTATTAATTTCGCCGCTGAATTTCAGCTCGGTTTCACCCAGCAAATCGGCATGCACGTCATGCACGAACTTCCCGGCATTGTGGCGGCTGGTGGCGACACTAATTTCAGCGGCGGGATGCCGAAACAAAATGCGCAGCAATTCGCCGCCGGTATAGCCGCTGGCGCCGATGACGCCGGCTTTAATTTTGTTCATCGTTGCCATTCACCTTGTAATAAATCATGGATTGATTCGCCAGCATTTTAGAAAAGCCGCGCGCGTCTTCGCCCGTCCACGCGTGATACGCCTCATTATAAACCGAAAACTCCGGCGACAACAAATCATGCGGCGAGGTGATGCCGAGAATTTGAAACCGATACGGGGCGAGAGACACCGACACCGCGCCGGTGACGGTTTTTTGCGACGCTTCCAAAAAACTTTCGATGTTGCGCATCACCGGATCGAGATATTGGCCCTCGTGCAGCATGTTGCCGTACCAATCCGCTAATTGATCTTTCCAGTAAAGCTGCCACTTGGTCAGCACATGTTTTTCCAGCGCATGATGGGCTTTGATAATGACCAACGGCGCCGCGGCTTCAAAGCCGATACGATCTTTGATACCCAACACCGTGTCATCGACATGAATGTCGCGTCCGATGGCATACGGCCCGGCGATTTTTTCCAATGCTTGAATGGCTTGCACCGGATGATCAAAAGCCGTCTCATTAACGCCAAACAATTCCCCGCGTTTGAAATGCAATTCAACGGTTTGTGGCTCCGAATTGCTGAACGGCGTGAGGAAGGCCTCCTCCGGCAACGATTCGGATGAGGTGAACGTTTCCGGCCCGCCAATCGATGCACCCCACAAGCCTTTGTTCACCGAATATTGCGCCTTCGACCAATCAAAATTGATTTTGTGTTTCTTGAGATATTCGATTTCGGCGTTGCGCGAAACATGATGATCGCGAATCGGCGCGAGAATCGTTGCTTCGGGAATCAGAATATTGAAGGCAATATCGAAGCGCACTTGATCATTATCCAGGCCCGTGCTGCCGTGCGCGATGCTGCCGGCTTTGATGGCGCGCGCATATTGCGCCAGCGCCGTGGCTTGAAAAACCCGCTCCGCGCTCGCCGACAATGGATAGGTGTTATTCTTCAGCACGTTGCCGAAAATGAGATACTTGATGCATTTGCGATAATAATTTTCCGTCTCGTCCAAAACCACGTGTTGCTTGACGCCGAGTTGCAACGCGCGGCTTTCGATTTCGGCGAGATCGTCTTCGTCAAAGCCGCCGGTATTAACAACCACGGAATGCACCTCGAGTCCGGATTCGCTGGCAAGATATTTCGCGCAATACGAGGTGTCGAGGCCGCCGCTGAATGCGAGCACGACCACACGATTTTCCCGGCGCTTAATGGAAACCGGGCGCACCTCGTTGGGATCATAAAGCAAGCCAGTGCAGAGGCAATGCTTGCGGTTGTTGCGCGTGAGAATGTCGTAATTGCGGCAGGATTGGCAGCCGTCCCAAAATTCCTTGTCCGTGGTCAGCTCCGAAAACGGCACCGGTTTAAAACCCAGCTCGGCGTTCATCTTCATCACCGCGTGGCCGGTGGTGATGGAAAAAATTTTGGCGTTGGGATATTTTTTGCGCGACAGCTCGAAGATGGCGTTCTTAATTCTCTTGCCGAGTCCGGAGTTACGATACTCCGGATCGACGATCAGGCCGGAGTTGGCAACGTACTTGCCATGCGTCCACGTTTCAATGTAACTGTAGCCCGCCAGCTTGCCGCTTTGGTGAAAAGCGATGATGGCTTTGCCTTCGCGCATTTTCTGCACGATATATTCCGGCGGTCGCAACGCGATGCCGATACCGCGCGCTCTGGCCCCTTCCTCCAACATAGCGCTGATTTGATCAGCGTAACCCACGTGCGCTTCCGAAGCGATTTCCAATGTAAATAAATCGGCTGGATCTTGTGGTTCGTTTTCCATCTACATCAAACCTCCTTGATAAAAATTTAAATGATTTGCAAAATGAAATTGTTGTAATATAAGCAGTGTTTGCCCCGATGTCAAGAAAAGTTCATCGGCAATTTAGACAAGTGATTTTTAAAAATTCAACGCCGCGAGCTTTATGAACCGTGATTAGTTTAATGCATGCTTGACTTTGCAATAAAAATATTCTAATTTATAAAACATTTCACAATCTATTGACGGAGACTTTGCCATGCCTACAATCCAATATGCCGAGCAAATTATAGATAGCCTGTTGGTGCTGCCGGAAGAAAAAATTATTGAAGTTTATGATTTTGTTTCGTTTCTCAAAGAACGGTTGCCTAGACAAGGCCTCACTTTAGAACAAGCCGGACTGACACGCGAGCAAGCCATCAATTTAAGAGCACGCTTGAAGGCGTTTGAAGATGACTGGAACGCTCCGGGCATGGAGGCCTATGATAAATTATAAACAAGGCGACATCGTAATCGTATGGTTTCCAGACTCCAATCTGCTCACGGTTAAAAAACGTCCCGGCATTGTTTTGCAAAAAGATCATCTGAACACCAATCTCGATCAGTTGATTATCGGCATGGTTACGAGCAATCTGGCGCGCCGGGGACATGACAGCCGCCTCTTTGTTGACCTCACCACCCCACTTGGCCAAGCCACCGGATTAACCAGTGATTCTGTAATCATGACCGATAATATGGTAACGGTTCTATCCTCAGAGATTCATCGCAAATTTGGCGCTTATTCTGATTTGGATGCCTTGAAAGCTGCGATAAAATTTACGTTTGGGTTGTAAAGCGGCTTCCTCTTCGCAGGTCTTAAACTTCGGTGCTGGCAGTTTATTCATTTCCGTATAATCAATGAGATCGTCGTTCCCATCCAATCGGCTCATTCGCATGAACCTCATTTACATTTGTATACCGCTGTCGTGTGACGAGCCTAACTTGAAAAGATAGCTCAAATTCTGCATCATGCAATTTTCTTTATTCGGCGAGATATTTTTACAAACAAGGCCGCCTGTGTTACGAAGCTAACGCGCTGCCAGTCTTGCGATGAACTCAGCAATCCATCCAGTAGAACGCAATATTGGCCATGTCTATGCTTGAAACGTTCGTTTTAACTTTTTTCTACAACGTTTTTCGCAACGACTCCAACGTAAACCAGTTCTTGGATAACGACTCGAATGTGTTGAGCTAACCTTTCTATGTCTGTACGGTTTGCGACGAAGCGCCGGTTGTGTGCTGATAAATCACCTATCTCTTTTAGTTTTGGTAAATTGTTTTTCGTGGTACGGGACAACTTCCACGTAGGCTCATTTAGAAACTTTATGATCAAATCGCTCAAAGCCATGTAGTTGCCGTCAGTGTTCTTTATCTTTGACTCAATCGAATGATTTTCAAAGCATTCGATTATTAGGGTCTCAATTAGTCGTCGCAACATTACTGCACAAGCGTCGTAAAATCCACGCTCATAACATCCATTGGCTTGGAGTGCAAGTCGCTGTATATAGTTTCGCGTGTCATGAACGATTTCCATGGAAAATAGTTCGTCTTTTGATTCTCCGCCGCTCAACTTATCTAATAAACCCAGAAGGAATGCTTTCGTCGAATGCATTTGTGCCGGAAACGATGAGCCATCAGGCGAAAACTTTATGTCTGTAGTGGCGTCATTCCATAGTTCGCGTTCACTATGCATACCAGCAGCTTCGAGAGCCGCAGGGACTTGGTTTAACCAAGCCACAAAATGAGGCGCGATTTCTTCTGGAGGCTCATAAAACATTTGCAGAATTTCCAGACCTTCAATCAACTGTTTTATCATCTCTTGCTTGTGATTCATTTCAGCAAACCTATAAAGAATTATGAGGATTTGAACTGCATCGAATGACAGAACAAGTAATTATGTTGTTGTAACTACATTAATTGCGCAATTTTTACAGACGAGTCGTCTGTGTTACGATAGGAATTCCAGCAATCTCAGCGCCCCCGCCTTCCCCTGCTCCCCAATTTCAAGTGCTGGCCCAACACACGATGGACATCCCGCGGCGCAACCGCATTTCGTGATCAAATCGCGCGCCGCCACTTTCAACTCGTCGTGCATCGCAAACAAGCGCTTGCTGAACCCGACGCCGCCGGCGTGATTGTCGTAAATGAAAATCGTCGGCTTTTGCGTGAGCGGGGCGCGCACCATCGGCACGGCGCGCACGTCACGAAGGTCGCACATTAGATAAATGGCGGCGGCGCTTTGCAGAACGTGCGCCAAAGCTTTGAGCGCATCGCCCAGCACCGAGGGCGGCACGTTCATGCGCGCGGCCATGTCGCTCGGAAATTCCCACCAATACGACGTCGTGTGCATGCTGATCTCCGGCAATTCCACCGGGCCGTAGCCGATATTCTCATGCGAGCCGAATTTGAGTTTCTTAAATTTTGTCGTTTGACAATTCACATTCACCTCGCCGTGCGCTTTTTGCATCGCCGCGAGCGATAAATCGGCGTGCTCAAAAGTTTCCAACACATGAATGCTGGTGTCGGTATGCGCGTCGGTATAATAATCGGTTTCGACTTGATGCACAAAAGCTTTGCGGCGATTCCAATCGAGCTTATCGACGTGATACTGCACCGCTTCGTGAATGTAGATCGCGTCGTCGTGCAGCATCGTCGGGGCATCGAGCAGATTCACTTCACCGATAACGCGCTCTGCATTCTTTGTGTCAATGATGACGACATTTTCCGGCGAAGCCGTGCGCAAGCCCACCGCCTCGGCGGGATACGCGTCGGTCATCCAATGCCAGCGGCCTTCGGCGTGATGCAGCACCTTGTTCTCTTCGAGATATTCGAGAATCTCACCGGTGGCCTCGACGCGCGTTTTGCCGGAGCCGAATTTTTCGCCATCCGCGAACGGCAATTCAAACGCGGCGCATTTGAGGTGACTCATTAAAATCACGAGATTGTTGGGATCGGTCACGCCGGATTCCGGTGACTTGCCAAAAAAATAATCCGGATGGCTCATGACGTATTGATCCACCGGCGCGCTCGATCCCACCATCACCGCGACCGCAGAATCGGCCCGGCGCCCGGCGCGGCCGGCCTGTTGCCATGCGCTCGCCATGCTGCCGGGATAACCAGCCATCACGCATGCGGTGAGCTGGCCGATGTCGATGCCCAGTTCCAACGCATTGGTGGAAACCACGCCGAGGGTTTCACCGCTGCGCAGGCCGCGCTCGATTTCGCGGCGCTCGGTCGGCAAATAACCGCCGCGATAGCCGCGAATCAGTTGCGGCGATTTATTATTGGCCGCCATGGTTTCTTTTAAATACGTGACGAGAATTTCTACTCGCAAGCGGCTGCGCGCGAAGACAATGGTTTGAATATCATTGAGCAAAAATTTGCCGGCGATATGGCGCGCTTCTTTCACCGAAGATTTGCGAATGCCCAACTCGCGGTTGACCACCGGCGGATTGTAGAAAATAAAATGTTTCTCGCCGCGCGGCGCGCCGTTGTTGTCAATCAACTCCACCTCGTTTTCCGTAATTTGCTCGGCGAGTTCTTTCGGATTAGCGATAGTGGCGGAACAGCAGATGAATTGCGGCTGCGCGCCATAAAATGCGGCAATACGGCGCAAGCGGCGGACGACATTGGCGAGATGGCTGCCGAACACGCCGCGATAATTGTGCAGCTCGTCGATCACGACGTAGCGCAAATTTTCAAATAGCTTCACCCACTTGGTGTGATGCGGGAGAATGCCCTGATGCAGCATGTCCGGATTGGTAACGACGATGTGGCCGGAGTTGCGAATTGCCTGTCTGGCCGCTTGCGGCGTGTCGCCGTCGAACGTGTATGTTTTAATATCAAAATTTGTTTGCGGGCTGAGTTGCTTGACGACTTCATGCAACTCCGCAACTTGATCCTGCGAGAGCGCTTTGGTGGGAAACAAATACAGCGCGCGCGCGGCGGGATTTTCCAGAACAGCATTGAGCGTGGGCAAATTATAACACAAGGTTTTGCCCGAAGCCGTGGGCGTTACCACAACGATATTTTTGCCCGCGCCGATTTTCGTGATAGCCTCGGCTTGATGCGTATACAAACGATTAATGCCGTGTTGGCGCATGGCTTCGCGCAACTCGGGTCTAAGCCAATCCGGAAATTCCGCCCACTGCGCGGGCTTGGCGGGCAACGTATTCCACGAAGTCACGTTGTACATAAATTCCGGATCGCTGCGCAGAACGTCGAGAAGTTGCAGGAGGTTCATTTTATGGTCCGAGGTTAATGGGTCCGAAGTCCGAGGCCGGATGTCCAAAGCTGGTCGCGACGAAGCTCGGAAAACTATATTGTCTCTGAGCAAGATAATAAAAAATTTGACAAAGGTCAAGGCGGGATGTTCGAGATCGAAAGTCCAAGGTCCGACCTCGGACATTGGACTTCGGACTTACGGCCGGCTTTTCATTGCAAAAAATTATCTTGCTCAAGTTCGCGGCGATGCTTAACTTGAAATTCCTTTTCAGGATGACTATGCCAAAAAATTCTTTCAAATTTGCAACCTCCGAGCAAAAAGCCGATTACGTGCAGGATATGTTCAGCCGCATCGCGCCGCGTTATGATTTGATGAACCGGGTGATGACGCTGGGGCGGGATCAAAGCTGGCGCCGGTTAGTGGTGAAGCGCGCCGGCATCCAGCCGGGGGCGCTGGTCCTCGATATCGCGACGGGCACGGCGGACATTGCTTTGGCGGCGCAGAAAGCTCAAGCCGGCTTGGTGGTCGCGGCGGATTTTAGTTATACGATGTTGAAATACGCGCGCCGCAAAATCAAGCCGTGGAAAAAAGAAAATAACGTGCATTTGGTGACGGCGGACGGTTTGCATCTGCCGTTTCCGAGCAACAGTTTCGACGCGGTGGTCACCGGTTTTTCCTTGCGCAATGTCGGCGACCTCAACGCTTTTTTGCGCGAGATGACGCGCGTCACCAAGCCGGGCGGCAAAGTGGCGTGTTTGGAAATCACGCGGCCGCGAAATCCGAAGTTTCGCGATTTTTTTGCGTGGTATTTCGGCAAAGTCGTTCCGAAGATCGGGGGCTTGATCAGCGGCGCTGCCGACGCTTATTCTTATTTGCCGCATTCGGTGGCGATTTTCGTGACGCCGGAAGAGCTGCGCGTGCGGATGGAAGACGCCGGCCTGAATAATGTCGCGTTTGAAACGCTGATGCTCGGCACGGTGGCGATTCATGCGGGCACGAAGCTGCGCGCGTCGAATGCGGCGACGAAAACGCGACATGACAGCGCAACATTTCTTTAGGATATTTTTATGCTCGACAAAATCGACCACGTCGGCATCGCCGTGCGTAATTTGGATGAGGCCATCGCGCGCTACACCGCACTCTGCGGAAGCGGCCCCGATCATCTGGAAGAAGTCGCCTCACAAAAAGTGAAAATCGCGATGTTCGGCGTCGGCGAGTCCCGCGTCGAGTTGCTGATGGCCACCGCGCCGGATTCGCCGATCGCCAAATTCATCGACAAGCGCGGCGAAGGCATGCATCATATTTGCTTCAAAGTTGCGAACCTTGAAGAAGCTTTGGCGCGAATGAAAATCGCGGGCATGGAAATTATTCCGGGTGCAGGCGGCGAAGGCGCGGGCGGCAGCCGCGTTGCGTTTTTGCATCCAAAGAGCTTGATGGGGGTGATGGTGGAGTTGGTGGAGCAGAAGTGAGACGACAAACTTCACTTGCAATTCTCAAGAGTTTTTCTTAAATTTTTAAAAATTGAACGGGGTATCGACATGCGCGAAGAAGTGGTAGACCGGTTCGGAAATGCCATCTATTTGACCGATGAAAGATGGCAACATATTGTTGAAAATCACTCTAAGTTGAACGGCTGTCGCCATGAAGTCCTAAGCACAGTTCGTTCCGGCAAGCGCCGGCAGGACAATTGGTATCCCGATAAGTTTTATTACCTTAAAAAATTTCGCAAGCCTCGCGGGGGAATCAAAGAGATCGAAGTCGTAGTGGTGTTTCATTGGAAAAGAGACGAGCCGAATAATTTTATCTTAACCGCTTATCAGCATTAATCTCAGAGTGAAGCAATGAAACTGTATTATGATCCTGAAGGTGATTTGCTTGAAGTCACATTTGAAGAAAGCCTGAAAAATGTCGAACAAAGAGCTTTCAGGCTGCGTGACGGTTTTATGCTATTCGTCGCTGCAGACTCAATGCGGCCGATTCATTTGACGATCGTCAACTATCGCCGTCTTGCCGAACTGCCGACCTTTCTTTTTAACGGGTGGAAAAAAATAAAAACGGCCGATAGGAAAAAATTAGCGCCGATTCTCGCGTCTTCGGCGGTGTCATCTTTTTTAAAGCTTGATCCTCAAACCGGCTACGGATATGTAACCCAATCAGACGTGTTGTACATGCTGCCGCTTGCCGCTTGATTTAATTCTGCTGCTTGAGCGCGTTATAAAATTCCTGCCCCTGCGAGAGCGGCACGCGCAAATCTTTTTCGCCGTGCAAAATCAGCGTCGGGGTTGTAACCCCTTTCACATTGAACATCGCGGAATGTTTTTGATACGCCGCGAGATTGTCCCACGGCTGGCCGAGAAAATAATCCGGCAGAAAACCGGGAATATCGGCCGTGCCGGTGAAGCTCATCAGATTCGTCACGCCCGCGCCGACCGAGGCGGCTTTGAAACGTTTCGTGCGCGTGATGATGAACGACGTCATAAAACCGCCGTAACTCCACCCGCAAACGCCGAGGCTGTCCGCATGCACGATGCCTTTTTCAATCAGCAGATCGACGCCGCCGATGTCGTCGTCATAATCGCCAAAGCCCCAATCGTTGATATTGGCGCGGCGGAATTCCACGCCGTAGCCGCTACTGCCGCGCGGATTCGGACGCAGCACCACATAATTTGCCGCCGCCAGCGCTTGCAACGGATAAATCGAAGAAGCGCCCGTATAATTTTCGGTGAAAACGCCGGCCGGCCCGCCGTGAATGTTGAGCACCAAAGGATATTTGCGCGTCGAAACATAATTCACCGGATACGTCACCAGGCCTTCGATCTCTTTTCCATCTTGCGATTTCCATTTGAGCACCTCGGTGCGGCCCATCGCGAAATTGGGAAAATCGCGATTGACATGCGTAATTTTCACCGGCGCAAATTTGAGCGTCGGCGAAACGACGACTTGTGGAAGTTGCTCGGGTGTTTGATGCACCACGGCCATCATTTTGGTGTCTGGGCTAAAGGACGCGCCGCCGAAAATGCCGCTGCCCGTGGTGAGCGCACGAGGCTTGCCGTCGCTAACAGCGATGGCAAACGCGCGCGGCGAAGTGTGATCGGTTTCAGTATAAAAGATTTCTTTGCCGTCCAGCGACCAGCCGAGAAGATTGGCTTGATTGTCGAACGTGTCGCCAACTTTACGCGGCGCCCCGCCGTTGATCGAGGTCACATAAATATCGGTTCGTCCGGCCCAGCGCGTATCGCCGTTGTCGTGGCCAAACGCGATCCACTGCCCGTCCGGTGAAAAATACGGATTGTTGGCGACCGTTTTGGTCACCAACGGTTTCACCGCGCCGCTATCGGCAGGGACGAGTGAGATCAGCCCCGTCGGCCAATCGTTGGCGCGCGGCGTGGCTTGATGAGCGAAGACGAGCCATTTCGCCTCCGGCGACCAGTCGAAATTGCCGACATGAAAATTACCGTTGGTCAAACGCTTGGCTTTGCGCTCGCCTTTTTCATTTTTCTCAACGGGAATGACGTAGAGATGCGCGAATTTGAAATTTTCATCGACGACGATTTCATCGCGCTTTTCTTTGTTGTCTTTTTCTTCTTGCTCACTCAACGGCTCGTTCATCGTGTACGCGAGGCGCTTGCTGTCCGGCGACCACGCGAAGCCGTTCACACCGCTTTTGGCGTCAGTGAGTTTTTCGGCCTCGCCGCCAAGCGGCCGAATCAACCAAATATTATTTTTGTCGCCGCCGCGCGACGAGGTGAACGCCAGCCATTTGCCGTCCGGCGACCATTGCGGGTTCGTGCACGATTTATCACCCTGCGTAAATTGAAAGTCGGTTTTGCCGTCAACGCTGGCAAGAAAAATTTGCGAGCGGTACTCGCTTTTCTCGCCATCCATAAGCGGCTCGGAAACCGTGTAGGCCACCCATTTCGCCTCTTTCGCCTCCGGCGAGATCGCCGTGCCGAGCAGGCGTTTGTACTTGATCATGGCGTCCACTTGGTGGGTTGCGCCAAAATGCTGGCGGCGCAAAACATGATCAACGCCGGCGCGAACAATTTTGTTGCACGAAACATCATCAGCCTCCTTCGTGGTTTGAGCGCCCAGCCGCTGTGGATGTGGAGCGACAAACTTTAGTTTGTCGCTCTTTACAAGCCATTGACCGGTCGCTTAAATCGTGCTATCACCGAAAAATAGTGAAGTTACAGCGACCGGTCAATAACGTCACATTTTTCCACGGCGGACGGGCGGTGTGTTCACAGCGAAAAATAACAATTTGTTGGTGATTGTCAAGAAAATTTCATCCAATAATTCGCTTGACTTTGAGGCCGTCCGTGCGTATTGTTTCAACATGATTGCAGAGCTTCTTCAAGAAATGGCGCAAACCGTTATCGCCGGCAATAAAGAGCGATGCGAGCAGCTCACGCATCAGCTTCTCGAAGCGGGCTTGTCGGCGAAAGAAATTCTCGATCGCGGCCTCGTGCCGGGCATGGACGTAGTTGGCGTGCGGTTTCGCGACAATATTATTTTCGTGCCCGAAGTGTTGATTTCGGCGCGGGCGATGAAAGCCGCGCTCGCCATTCTCGAGCCGCTTTTGACCGCGGCGAAAGTCAAAGAAATCGGCGTCGTCGTGCTCGGCACGGTGAAAGGCGATATTCACGACATCGGCAAAAATATCGTGGCCATGATGTTGAAAGGCGCGGGCTTCAAAGTTATCGATCTCGGCATTAACACGCCAATGGAAAAATTTATCGAGGCCAGCAAACGCGAGCAGGCCAACCTCGTCGGCATGTCGGCACTCTTGACGACGACGATGGGTTATATGAAAGTCGTGATCGACAAAATCAAAGCCGAAAACTTGCCGGTGAAAACCATGATCGGCGGCGCGCCCATCTCCGCGGCATTTGCTGAAAAAATCGGCGCGGATGCATTTGCGAAAAACGCCGCGGAAGCGGTGGAGAAGGCGAAGGCTTTGTTGGAATTTAAACGCCAATAAGCTCACTAAATTCAAATCAATACTTGAACGAGACTTGATTTTACGCCAAGCTTTTCTTATTTTATAATAAAGCTTTGTCTGGCAAGGCATTTGAAACAATACGAGGTTGCATATGCAAAGTGCGCTGATAAATCTCACGTATGAAATTGAATTAAAAGATGGGGAACCCTTTTTATTTCCAGAAGACGCCATTAAACGCCTGTCCCCGGGAAAGTGGTGGATTAGCATTCGGCCAGCAAATAATCAGAGCAATCCAATTCGTGGCCACGGCGCATTCTTGAATAGTTACGCGGCTGAAGATGAGGGACTCTATTAAACCGCAATTTTAATTCATATCGCATGTTCTTTCTCGAAAAATTAAATTCCGGCACAATTCTCCTTGCCGACGGCGCAATGGGAACCGAGCTGCAAAAGCGCGGCATGCCCATCGGCGTTTGCCCGGAAGAATATAATATCACGCATCCGGAGATCGTGCAGGGCATCTATCGCGATTATTACAACGCCGGCGCCGATCTCGTCGAGACCAACACTTTTGGCGCGAATCGTGCACGTTTGGCTTTGCATGATTTTGAAAATCGCGTTGCCGAATTTTGTTGCGCTTCGGCGCAATTGGCGCGGGAGATTTGTCCGCCGGGAAAATTCGTCGCTGGTTCGATGGGACCAACCGGCGATCTCCTCGAGCCGCTGGGGCCGCGCACGGCGCAGGAAGCTTTTGACATTTTCGCCGAACAAGCTGCGGCGCTCGCGGCGGGCGGCGTGGACGTGATCTTCGTCGAAACGATGATGGCCGCCGAAGAAGCGGAGATCGCCATTCGCGCGGTGAAATCAAAAACGAGCTTGCCGGTGGTGGCGACGATGACGTTTGAGCTGGGCAAGGCCGGCTTGCGCACGATGTGGGGTGTCGAGGTGGCAAGCGCCGTGCGCCGGTTGACCGCGGCGGGCGCCGACGTGATTGGCGCCAATTGCGGCCGCGGCTTCGACGATATGATCGCGATCATTCAGGAAATGCGGCCGCTCACGGATAAGCCGCTCATCGCCCAATCCAACGCCGGCATTCCCGATTGGGTCGAGGGCGTTTCCGTTTATCAAGAAACGCCGGAATTGATTTTACCCAAAGCCGAAAAGCTGTTGCAGCTTGGCGTGAATATTCTCGGCGGCTGTTGCGGCACCGGGCCGGAGCATATTCGCCTCATGCGAGCGCTGGTGGATACTTTTTCAAAAAAATGATTTAAAATTATTTTGCCGTTAAATCCCTAACCCTGCGGCAGGGCAGGCATTCTGCCAAAAGCCCTTTTAAAATTTTTTGCTTTACTACTATCCTGCCTCAAAACTTCTATTTTCAGCATCCGACCATAGCCTGTTTCTAACAATAAAAATTTGCGCATAACGTCGGGGGAAAATATAAAAACCGGCGTCTATTGTAATAGTTGCCGGAGCGCCGAGGCGCGTGTATTTTTTAAAACTGCTCCAGATTTTTGCCGCTCTCGACACTGAGTAAGAGAAAAATAAACGGGTATCTACCTTCACCAACCTTTGGGAGGCCGTATGCGTGTTGCTCTGCTTGATCCTGCCACTCGTTTTGTCACCATTGAACCTTATGAAAATCTCGGCCTGGCGTATTTGACCGGCATGTTGCGCCATCACGGGCACGCGGTCCGGCTCATGAGCACCAGCCATGAAAATCTTTCGCGGCGCCAGACGTTGCGCGAAGTTTTTAAATTCAATCCGGAGTTGATCGGCATTACGGTGCTCGGCGCGAATGCGAAGCGAACGATCAAACTCATGCACGAATTGCGCGAACACGGCTATCAAGGCCATATCACGCTCGGCGGTTATTATCCCACTTTTCACGCTGCCGAGTTGATGCGCGGCTTTCCGGCCATTGACTCGATCGTGCGCAACGAAGGCGAGATGACGCTGCTCGATCTCGTCGAGAAGCTGCCGGACCGCGATTTGAGCGGCGTGCTCGGATTGTCGTATCGCGACGGCGCGGAGGTGAAAGAGAATGCGCAGCGGCCGTTCACCAAAACCATCGACGAGCTGCCATTTCCGTCGCGCGATTTTACGCCGCACGTTTTGCGCGCGGGCAGCTTCATTCACGTCTCCACCTCGCGTGGCTGTTACGCCAATTGCACGTTTTGCTCCATTGCGAAATTTTTCCGCATGGGCAACGGCAAGGTGTGGCGCCGGCGGAGCGCCGAGAGCCTCGTCGATGAGGTGGAATCGTTGGTGCGGCGTTTTCATGCCCATCGTTTCAAATTCATCGACGATCAATTCATTCTCACCCAAAAAGAAGGCCATGCGTTTGCGGACGCGTTCGAGCGGGAATTGAGTCGCCGCAATTTGAAGATAAAATTTTCCATTGCCTGCCGGGCCAATAATATCGAGCCGGATCTCTTTAGCAAGTTGAAGGCGCACGGCCTCGAAAAAGTTTTTGTCGGCGTCGAATCCGGCCACCAGCGCGGCCTGGATACGTTTGACAAGGAAACCACCGTGGAGATGAACAATCAGGCGCTGGCGACGCTGCGCGCGATGGATTTGCAGTATGACGTCGGGTTTATTCTCATCGATCCGTACACGACGTATGATGAATTGAAGCAAAACCTGCTTTATCTCGCGCAGCAAAAGGCGTTGATCAAAAAACGCGGTTCCTATCTTTCCGTCACCAGTTCGCTGATGGCTTACGGCGGCACGCCGATTTATGACCGGCTGGTGAAAGAGCGCCGCCTGTTGGGCGATTTTGTCAATGGGTTTTATTATCAAATTGCTGACAAAGAAGTGCGCCGGTTTCGTTTTTTTATGGAAAACATCTTTGACGGTTTCGTTTTCAAAATTTTCAGCCGTTCGTTGTTTTACTGGCGCGATGGGCGTTTGTATTTTCGCGATAAATTCAAATCCAAAAAGTTGCCGCTAAATTCCTTAACGAAAGGGGGTGAGATTCATGAAGACGCTGCGGTTGGTGGCGCAGGTATGTCGCATGTTGCCGCTGTGGAGCCGCGTGCTGAACGTGCCGATCATAACGGTTTAGCGCGTTAATGAGCAGCCCATGTCTGATTGCACCTAATCGGGCATGGGTTTTTTATTTTGAAGAAAAACGTAGCGCGATTAAAAGATTTTCTTATATTTTAATCAATCTCCCGGGCGGGTTCATTTTTCGAGAGTTGATTATGAAAAAGTTTTTATTCGTGCTGGCCTCGGCGGGTTTCCTGGCCGGTTGTTCACGGCCCGACCCCGTTTCCGGCAACAAGCAGCTCATTTACATGATTGCGGCGGCGCCGGTTTCGTTGGATCCGGCGGAAACGAATGAGCTGGTTTATTATCAAATCGTTTTCAATATTTTTGAGACGCTCATTACCGTGAATTGGCGCACCGGCGCTTTTGAGCCGGCGCTGGCGACGCACTGGCGCTACGATTCGTCGCAAGTGCGTTGGACATTCAATTTGCGCCGTAACGCATTTTTCCATGATGGGTCGCCGCTCAATGCCGGCGCGGTAAAAATCTCTTTTGAGCGCCAAATCGTCGCCGAGGGCACGGATAAAAAAACCGGCTTGTATGGCCGGCAAGCTTTTGCCATGATTCGCGAAATTCGCGCCGTCAATGATTCCACCGTACAGTTTTTGCTCAAATACCCTCATGCCGCATTTTTAGATCATTTGGCCTCGCCTTATTATTCCACCATCGCCAGCCAACGCGGGCTGGAAACCCACGCCGAAAATTTTGGCCGGCGCCCGGTTGGCACCGGGCCGTTTGAATTTGTGCGGTGGGACACCGCCGGGCAAATCGTGCTGAAAAAATTTTCACAATACTGGGGACAACGCCCGCACCTCGACAGCGTCATCTATAAAGTGGTTGAGAGCGTTGATGAAAAAATCAAAGCCCTGCGCCGGGGCCAGGCCGATGTCATCAGCGGTTTAAGCGCGGCGAGCGTGAGCCAATTTTATAGCGATACCAGTTTCCGCATAGTTGAAGAAACCATGCTCGCCACAGCTATCCTGGGAATGAAACTCCGCCAGCCGCCCTTTACTAATGCGGCGATGCGGCAAGCCGTCGCTCATGCCATTGATAAAAATTATTTAGCGGTAAACGTCAGCCGCAATCTGGCAATTCCCGCCCACGGGCCGTTGTCGCCGTTGCTGGCTTTTTATGACTCAACGCTCGTCGTGCCCGAGTATGACACGGTGCGCGCGAAAATATTATTGCAACAAGCCGGCGCCATTGGGCGTTTGCCGGTGAAATTAGCTTACTGCGTCGATACGGATAACCGGCGGGGGGCTCCGTTGGTGCAAACCATTAAACACAACCTGCAAGCGATCGGCATGCAAACCGAGATACTGCCCTGTCCCAATTGGCAAAAATACGAAGCTGGGGTGCTTCATGGCGCTGCTGCCGAGTTGTTTATTTGGGCTAGTCTCAGTTTCACCCGCCATCCGGGGGATTTTCTCTATTCGCTCTTTTATTCGAAGTCACCGAATAATTTTTTTGACTATAAAAATTCAGAGGTCGATCGGCTGCTCGAGCAAGCGCAGCGCACGGTTGACTTTACTGCGCAGCGCCGGCTTTACCGGCGGGTGCAGGAAATTGTTTTACAGGAAACCCCGGCGGTTTTTTTTAACCATCCCAAAGTGGTTTACGCCACGCGCTCCTGGGTCAAAAATTTTTCCACTGATCCACTGGGCATACCGCAATTAAAAGAAGTGACGCTGAACAGGTTTCACAACGACTAATCCCGATTACTTCCGCTGATCACCATGCAAAATACGCTGCGAAGCCTGCGTTTGGAAGTCAAATTTTTAAAGCAAAACCTGTTTTTATTCGCGGCGCTGCTCAACGAGCGGCGGATCAAAGTCGAAACGCGTTTTCAGCAGGATTTGCCGCCGGTGGCAGTGGATAAAAATCTCATGCAGAGCGTTTTCCGCAATTTAATTTTAAATGCGATCGAGGCGATGCCGGAAAAGGGCGTGCTGTATCTTGAAACGCGGACGTTGCCGCCGCCGCAACCGAATGAAGCGTGGCCTCAGGCCGGCTCCCGGCCGCTGCTCGCGACGCCGGAAAACCATCCGCCGGCGGCCACCAAAGGAGGGCAAAAAATTTGGCAAAAATTTCGTCGTTATTTTATTGTCGAGCCGGCCACTCCGGCGTGCCGCGTGCTGTTGACGAAACTGCCGCCGGAAAAGCAAGTCATGATGATCACTTTCCGCGACAACGGTTGCGGCATTTCCAAAGAAATTTTGGAGCAATTGTTTTTGCCCTTTGTCACCACGAAAAAGGGTGGCAACGGCCTCGGCCTTGCCCTTTCGCACAAAATCATTCAAGAGCATCACGGCACCATCACCGTTGACAGCCGGGAAGGCTTTGGCACGACATTTACGATTTTGCTGCCGGCATGAGCTGCGCAAAAAGTTGAAGATTTTTGAAAATGTCACGAAACCTCTATGAATACTGAACGAAATGACAGGCATCTAAAAAATATTTGCTCTTTTTTCACAGAGTTCACTCTTTAGAAACTAATGAAATCCACTATCTTGATCGTCGACGACACCATCAGTTTGCGCGAAAACTTTGCCACCGCTTTGCGTCCGGCTTATCATGTCCGGCAGGCCGGAACTATTGCTGAAGCTAAAGAACAAATGGAAGACGGCGAAGTGGACGTCGCGCTGCTGGATCTGCATCTGCAAACACGGGTCAAGGATTACGCCGGCTTTGAAATTCTCGATTGGATTCGCCACGATCTGGTTCAGCCGGTGGGCGTGATCATGTGCACCGTCGAAGACCAGATTGCCACCGTGGTCGAGGCGATGAAGCGCGGCGCCGATGATTATCTTTCCAAAAACTGCAGCGACGCGGAATTGCTCGTCAAAGTGCAAAACGCTTTGCAGAAAGTCCGTTTGCAGCGCGATCTTTTTGTGGCGCAACATCATGGGCAGAACGATCCTGATCCCGTGCTCGGCGAAACGCCGGAGATCAAAAAAATTTTAACTCAAATTGATCGCCTCGCGAACAAAGACGAGTCGGTTTTGCTGCTCGGCGAAGCCGGAACCGGGAAGGAGCTGATCGCGCGGCGCCTGCATGAGAAGAGCGAACGCCACCAAAATCACCAACCGTTCATCGCGCTCAACTGCGCCGCGATTCCAAACGAGCTGGCCGAAAGCACGTTGTTCGGCCATGAGCGCGGCGCTTTCACCGGCGCGCATCAGCGCCAGCCCGGGAAATTGGAGGTGGCCGAGTGCGGCACGCTTTTTCTCGATGAGATTGATTGCATGACGATCAGCCAACAAACCAAATTTCTGCGCGCGCTGGAGACGCGAGCCTTCGAGCGCGTCGGCGGCAGCCAGGCCGTTCGTTTGCGAGCGCGCGTGGTGGCCGCGGCGAAGAACGATTTGCCCGACGCCGTGCGCGCCGGAAAATTTCGCGGCGATTTATTCGACCGTCTCAATGTGATTACGTTCAAGCTGCCGCCGTTGCGCGAGCGGCCGGAGGACATTAAGCTGCTCGCCGAATATTTTTGCCAACGCTTTAGCCGCAAAAACGGTTTGACCATCGACCCAATTGACGACGCCGCTATGAACGTGTTGCTGACCTATCGCTGGCCGGGCAATGTGCGCCAACTGCGCCACGAATTTGAGCGCCTGTTGGCGTTAGCCGACCCCGGCACACAACGTGTTACCCGCGAGATGCTCTCGACGGATATTCTGCAAGCGGTCGGCGTCACGCCGCAAAGAACGCGGCGACTTGAGGGCGTCACGTGCACGCTCCGGCAGGCCCGCATGTTATTGGAGCGCGATATGATCGACGAGGCGCTGAAGCTGACCGGCGACAACGTGACCCAAGCCGCGATTAAGCTGGGATTATCCCGGCGCGGTCTGCAAAAAATCATGCAGCGTCACGGCCGGCACATTGATGACAACAATGCATAAACTGCGAACGGCAGTTCGCGTTAAGGACCGGAACAATGTTCGCGCCTTTTTCCTATTGAGAATATTGGATTACTCTCCTCTCCTTTTGCCCCTGGAATAGTTGTTCGCAGCAACTTTCATCTTTGAGACCTTCCTATTATTTCCGCCGATTTTTCCTTCCATAAAAACAACGCGTTGCGCTTTCAAACTTTTGTTTGCCGTTGGTACAACATTTGTATGTTTATTAAGCACAACCAAAAACCTCGTGGGAGGGCAATATGTTTTATGAATTGGGTATTTTATTTAAAACGGATAATCTGAGCGAAACAGATTATCAACGCCGGGCATGGCAAATCTTCATGACGACCTGCCATCCACAACAATTGGCGGGAAGCACGATTTATGCGGGTGAAATTCAAGCCCCGGGGATCGCGTATGAAGAGCTTTATTGCATTGCCGTGCAGACGCAAGACCGCCGCGTGATTCAATATTTAAAAACCGTTTTTTTGCTGGGCGATACGCCGGGACTTATGGCGCTGGAACAACGCTTGATTGAACGAGGTGTGACGTTACGGTATCCATTATCGATTCGGGGCCGAATTGACACCGACGGCCAATTTCACTCTTGGCAGGAAAATTTTGTGCAACGTGATCGCCAGCTTTGTTTGAACGCAGGCTGGAAATTTGGCGGCTCCTTGGAACCCGCGAGCGAATATCTGCTCGGAGTCGAGCCGCATGATGCTGATAACGACGGGTTCAGCAAAGTAAGCATTAAAACCCCGGTCAGGTAGTGGACCTGACTCAGGGGGGAAGGCAGGTCCGCTGCCTCCCCGGTTGTAAGTACTGGTCACGAAATTAAGTCTTTGTTAAAATCATTTCGCCAGTTTTTGCTGTAAAAATGGCGGGTTGGGAATGGGGCGATTCATCATATGCCCATGTGATGCTCTTGAGGGATATAAATCTGCGGGTGGGGAAATTACGATGGGGATGAGGGGCAACGCTGTTAAATCTGGACGGCCGATCCGGTTCTGGGGTGCTGAGGCTCATCGGCGGGATAACCGGATCGGCGGTTGGGGGAATGGCCTCAAGTATATTTCTCACCAGCAGCCACCGTGAAACTCTAACCTAAATTTGGCGTAATAAAAGGGAGAGCCGCCTCTTGCAGATTCCGCCTAAAACTGCCGATGCTAACAAAAACTTGCTTCCGAAAATCGGGGTAGAAATAGTTTTTATTTTTCTGATTTTTTTGATAACTTGGGTAAGAAGCTTGCTCGATGGAAAGCTATCACCTGGCGATCAAAACTTGTTGCAAAACTTTATTGAAACGAAGCCTACGATGCGCGCGGGGACCGCTTTGATCTGATCGAGGAAAAGCTGCCGAATCACACTTGGGTTATTTTCTTGGCCGCGTCGTTGATTTGGTTGTGGGGATTTCTCTGGCTCGAATTCGACTCGCCCTATTTTGCCATTTATATTTTAGGCTCAACCGCCCTAACCATTTCATATTTGCTTTACCTGGCACGCTCTCTCAATGATCCCATCAAAGGGCTTTGGAAAATAAAGTTTGCGTCATTTGAAAATCATCTTATAAAAGAACTCAATTAAGTGGGGTTGAAAATATGAGTCAGATCGATCTTGAAAAATCCATCCGAAGAATGCAAGTTGAAATCAAACAACTTGACCATGAAATTCAAAAACAGCGCGTCACGGAAAAACCGCAGCGTCTGCAGCGGTTTCCATTTCTGGCGCCGCTCATCAAGGCCACCCTGCTGGCGCTGATGGTCGTTCTGTCTTATTTTCATTTTGTTATAAACTGAATTAATCCCCGAAATCGCGCTTTGCTCTCTTGCGCTATAAATTTGCGGGCGAGCGGGATTGCACTTATACTGTTTTTATTTTACAGCATCCCCTGCCGTTTCCGCACCAGCCATTCCATTCCTAAAACCGCCAACAAAATCCACAGCACCGGCGCGCGGCCCCAGAGTCCGAAATCCGAGGTTTCGCGTCGTGATAACGGCGTTAATGGCAAACGCTCTACGAAACTCGCCAGACTATCGGTATTGCCGTAAGCGCCGCCGGTGGCTTGCGCGATTTGGCGCAGCAAAGGCTCATTCAAACGCGTGTTGAGAAATTCTAGACTAAACGGCTCCACGGAAAAACGTCCGCTATCTTCGCCGAGCGCTTGGCCGCTCTGCTCGGCCAAGCCGCGAAATTGGTATTCGCCGCCGCCGAGCACTTGCAAACGCGCGCGATAGAGGCCGTCGCCCAGGTCCTGCAAAATCACTTCCTGTGAAAATTGCGGGCCAGTCAACTGCACGCGCACATTCGCGCCTTCACGCGGCCGATAATCCGGATGATAAATCTGCGCCGACAATTCAATCGACTCGCCGCCGCGATAAATCTCCTTGTTGCTGGTAATGCGCACCAGCTTCGCATCTTCGCGTGTGACCATCCAGCGCACGGCGTTGCGGATTAAATTCTCATGCGCCGCCGGCGTTTTGCCGACGCCCTGCATCAGCAAATGCCAGCGCCAAAGACCGTGCGCAAAAATCGCGACAGTTTTGCGCTCGGATGATTTTTGCGCGAGCAGCACCGGCATGCCGCTGCGGCCCTGCTCGCTGATTGCGGCGAGCACCTGGCTGCCGGCCAAAGGTTGCAGATTGAATAAATTGCAAAATACCGGCGGCAGCTCACTCCACAGCCGCCGATTTTCCTCCGGCGTTTCTGCGAAGCGGGTGACCGCGTGCGAGAGTCCGGCCAGCTCCGGTTGCAGCGCCACCAAACGCTCGCCGGTTACAGACGGCGCCGCGGCCAGCGGCAACACGTTACGAAATTGCCAAAGCGCGGCGACGTCAACGCCGGGGCCATTGAGAAAAAAAAGCGGCGTTTGCTTTTTGGTGAATTGCTGCGCCAGCGCCGCCAGCAATCCGCGATCAGAATCACGGCGTGGAAAATCAATCAGAATAACGCCGTCCAGTTGGCCGCTCTCGGCGCGATTTAAATTGGCGGCAAGATTTGCCGCAGACATATTGTTATAAAAATTTCCGTCCGGACGCTGCACGAAAGCCTGGGTTTGAAAATTGGAATCCGCCGCCAGCGTGCGCTGCAAGAAATTGAAATCCGGCGAGGGGGCGCCGGCGAATATCCACAATTTTAATTTGCTTTTTAACACGCGCACGTAAAAAGTCCGGCGGTTATTTTCGCGCGTCAATTCACCGGCGAGCGTGTCGATTTGCGCAACATAACGATTCAGCCCAACCTGGTGCGGCGTGAGATTGAAGCGCGCCGTCAATTCGGTGTTATCTGCCGGCAACGTCACTTCTTGTTCCAACGAAATTTTACGCGAGCCGGAATCAACACTGGCCGAGCGGGTTTCTTCAAAAATACGCACCCGCGCGCGGCGGCCCGTGTAACCGAGACTTGAGAGGCTTATTTCCACCGGCAAACGCGCCTCGGCATAAGCGATTTCGTTGGTCACCACGTCGCTCAAAAAAACGTCCCGCGTGCCGCGTGCGGCGCCGACGCCGATCGCGATGATTGGCACGCCGAATTGCTCGGCCACCCGCGTCGGGTTTTCACCCATGTTCTGCGCGCCGTCGGTCAGCATGATGGCGCCGGCAAGATTTTGATTGGCAAGCAATTTTTTCGCCGTCCACAACGCGCCGCCGGGATCGCTGCCGTCGCCGGTGAAATGCATTGACGCGAGCGTGTCGAGAGTCATGCGACGCAGGCTGTCGCTGAAGGAGAAGCTCGTAACCTCCGCGCGTTTTTTGAGCGCCGCCAGCCACGGTTGCGCCAAAGCCTGCCGAACCACCTCAGCGCGCTTGATTGTGGAATCGGCGAGATTCATGCTCGCGGAGCGGTCAATGAGAAGAGCGACGGTGGGTTTCTGTACGTGCTGCAAACCGAACGTGAAAACCGGCTCGAACAACAACAGCAGCGCGAGCGCCAGCGTGAACGTGCGCAACGCCGCAAGACTCCGGCGCAGCCAGTTCGTCACGGTCGGGGTGGTATCGCGATAAATAAAAAAGGTAAACGCGAGGGCGAGTAAAATTAACAGTAGAGGATAAATGAGAGAAGCGGAAAACTTAAAATCGAAATTCATAACTAAACGCCTAAAACAAAAGCTTTGAACGCGGATGACGCGGAGCACACGGATTTACGCTGATATAGACTTCGGACATTTGACTTTGGACTTCGAACCGTATCAAGCCAACGCCAACCCCGGATCGGGCGCGAGCGTGAGCAGCGAGCGTTTGCCGTTGGCGAGATGGAATTGCGCGGCGCGGGCGATCATGGCGGCGTTGTCGGTGCAAAAGATCGGCTCGGGAAAATGCAATTGCAAATCGCGGCCGGCGCAAAATGGCGCAAAGGCTTGCCGCAGCGTTTTGTTGCAAGCCACGCCGCCGGCCAGCGCCACGGCGCGCACCGGGAATTGCGTCTGCGCGAGCGCCACTCTTTCCACCAGCGCGTTGATCAGCGCCAACTGAAAAGAAGCGGCGATATCGGCTTTTTGTTTTTCCAATTCCGCCGCCGGCAATTTGCGCGCGTAATAAAGCACCGCGGTTTTCAAGCCGCTGAAACTGAACGCCAAACGCGCGCCGGTATTTTTCAACCGCGCTTGCGGAAATTGTATCGCTGCCGGGTTGCCGCTCGCCGCCAGCTTTTCGACCACGGGGCCGCCGGGATACCCGAGGCCGAGAATTTTGGCGACTTTATCAAACGCCTCGCCGGCCGCGTCATCCTGCGTTTGCCCGAGAATTTCATATTGCCCCCAGTCGCGAACGTAAGTCAAAATCGTATGGCCGCCGGAAACGATCAACGACAGAAACGGCGGCTCCGGGCCGGCAGGTTTGATGTTGGTCGAGAAAAGATGGCCTTCCATGTGGTTGACGCCGAGCAACGGCACGCCAAGCTGCAATGCCAGCGCTTTCGCGAAACTGACGCCAACCAGCAATGAGCCAATGAGTCCGGGGCCGTACGTCACGGCGATGGCGTCAAGGTCGGCGGGCGCGAGCCGCGCCTGCGCCAGTGTGTGTTGCACGACGGGCACGAGACGCTGCACGTGCGCGCGCGAGGCCAATTCCGGCACGACGCCGCCGTAAAGCTGATGAATCTCTTGCGTGGCGATGGTGTTGGCGAGCAATTGCGGGCCGTGCATCACCGCCGCCGCGGTTTCATCGCACGAGGTTTCAATGGCGAGCAGACGCATGATTCGCGTTCTCAATAATTAATTTAAACAATGCCGGTTTGACGTCGCGATACCTGAGGCCTGCCGGCGTGCGAATATAAGCCGGGTAACCGGCGGCGTTCGTCTCGCGAATGCGGCCATAGTCGATGTAAGCAACAATATCTTCGCGTTTCAAATTGAGCAAAAGTTTTTCTCCGCCCTCGACGGTGAGCGCCAGCGTTGAGGGCACGGTGGTGACGCGCCAATGCGCCGGCGCATTCTGCACGTGCACAGGAATTTCCTGCAGCGCCACTTCGATTAATTTTTGCACGTCAGCAGTCATTTCCACGGTGCCGGTTGAGAAATGAAGCCGCGGCCATTGGCGCAGCGCCAAACGCGCGGAAACCGGCTGTTGAATGTTGGCAAATTCTTTCATCTCGGTGGCGACAGAGTCGATGGCCCGAATGATTTCTTCCGGCCCGGAAATCAGAACCGAGTCCGGTGAAAAAAGCAACGGCCCGACCACGGTGTAGCCCGGGGTCGGGGCGATTTTAACGGCGCTAACCACGCGGACCGGTTTTTCCAACAGATCAGTCAGCCGCACCCGAACGGTATCCGGATATAAAATTTGCAGCGGCGTTAGGCCAACGCCGACGCGGCGGGTATTCACCATCTGACGCTGCAGCTCGAACGTGTGGCGCCGCCGCATGTTGGAAATATCCAGCTCGACGCGCGCCTCACGATTGAACAGCAGATTTAATAACGCGCGGCCTTTGCCTTCAAAACGAACGCGTGCGGTTTCCGGCAGATCGGTCGCCAGCGTTTTGCCCTCCGGTATGTTCATCGCTACAATCGGAATATCGACGTCGTATTCATAAACGTTTTCCGTGACCACGGCAAACCAAAAAAACGTCGCCAGCGCGCCCACCACCAGTTTCACCCGGAAATTTTCAAACAGAGCGCTTTTTACAGCCATATACGCCTCCGGCATAAAAAAGGGTATGCAATCATACGGCGGTGTCGCTTCAAAACAAACGACTTCCTCTCCGGGCGGTGTTGCAAAGTTTTTCGCAACGCCATCCGGCGGCTACCGCAAGATTGATACCCGCGCTGTTGCTTTCCAACAACCGTTTTACTTTTGCGAATGCCCGATCGCTTTGCCGAGGCTCACCTCTCCGTTGTCGATGCGCAAGCTGAAGCCGCATTGGGGGTTGATGCAAACCCAGGCTTTGAAGATGATGGCGGCGCCGTCGCGGCCATAGTCCGACAGCGGCACCAAAACGCCGGAATGGCATTTCTGGCAAACGGGGTAGATTTTTTCCATGAGGCTTTCCTCCCTCACCAGGAGTGAGATATTGTTGTTTGGGCAAAGATGAATTAACCAATCTCCTGAAGCCGCTGTGCTCGACAAAGCGTTTTGGAAACTTACCAGCTTTTCCACTCGTCGACGTAATCGGAGAGCATCATCCGGCGTTTGAAACCGTCGCCGGTCTGGTACATAACTAGTTCCCGAAAAGGATAATGATGCTCCATTAAAAACCGTATCGTGACCGCCGAGGCGTGTTGCGGGCTCCGACCGCGCATTTGTTGCATCAGCGTCGCCATTTCGCGATCGCTCAAACTCCGAAACGCTTCCCGCCAGACATCCGCCTGCGCCTCGTCCAACTCGCCGCGCAATATGCCTAAAATGAGCCGGCGCTCAATGTTCGCTCGCGTTGCCGCATACGGACTTCTCATCGCGACTCCTAAAGGTTCAAATTGTATTGGGGATTGAAAAACTGCAACCATGTTTTGGGCTACAGCGTTGCGCTCGCGCTTCAACTGTTGACGATAAAATGTAAGGGTATTTCGGCAAAAAGTCAATATCTACTTTTAATATGCCAATCGCAGCAACAAATACAAATACACCAACGGCGCCACGAGCATCTCGCTGTCGAAGCGATCCAACACGCCGCCGTGGCCGGGAATAAGACTGGAGGAATCTTTCACTCCGGCGTCGCGTTTGAACATCGACTCGGCGAGATCGCTCATTTGGCCGATCGTACCGACGATAAAGCCGATCACGATCGCATCCCGCAACTGCAAATCGCGCACGAACCAGTAATGCGCCGCCATCGCCATCAGAATCGCGAAAATCAATCCGCCGATGGCGCCTTCCCAGGTTTTCTTGGGGCTAACGCGCTCAAAAAGTTTATGCCGGCCGAACGCGAGGCCGCAAAAATAAGCTGCCGTGTCGCAAACCCAGATCGTGGCCAGCAGCATCACGATCCAGGTGCCGGCGCTGGCGTAGTCGAGGTTGAGCGCGTGCGGCAATTCGCGCAGCAGCAACATGAAACTCCACAAGCCCGCCACATACGCGAAACCGAGCAACGTTGCGCCCGTGTTGTGCAGCGCGCTGCCCTTGTGGCGAAACAATTCGGCCAGCACGAGCGGCACCACCAAAAACATTTCCGTCAACCAGATTTCATTGTTGCCGCGAAAATAAATTTGCGCGCCCAAAGCCAGGCCCGCAACCACGCCCAGCGGTTGATTGGGATGTATGCCCTTGGCCTGCGCAAATTTATAGAATTCCAGCAGCCCCAGCACGATAATGATTTCAATAAATAAAAAAAACGCCGCGCCGCCATTCCACGCCGCCCAAAGAATCAACGGCGCCGCCACCACCGCGACGCTGGCGCGCTTGGCTAAATTTTTCCAATCCATCTTCCTCTCTCCTCAGATTTCACGCTTTGCCGAATTATCGTCTACATCAAATTTTCAAATAACCTTACAGCCGAAATATTTTCGACGGCACAAAAACTTTAGGCAGAATCATTTTATGGCAAAATGATTCTGCCGTCAAATTATTCTGCCCTAAAACCTCTTCGAATTTTAGTCTGAGTGCGTTTGCCTTATGCTTTCTGCAATTGCGCGATCGTTGCTTTCAGCAAATTTTTTGTCTCTAATATTTCGGCGTTATTTTTATAAGGCTGGCGCGGCCAGAAAAATCCTTTCAGGCCGTCTTTTTTGCGGCGGGGTACAACGTGAATATGCAAATGCGGCACGCTCTGGCTGACGCGATTGTTTATCGCCACAAACGTGCCTTCAGCCGGCAAGCCCTGCTCAACCGCGCGCGCCAAAAGCTGGGCATCGGCAAAAAGCGGCGCGAGCAAATCGGCGGGCAAATCCGCCAGCGTCTCGTGATGCGCTTTCGGCACCAACAAACAATGTCCAGGAAAAACCGGGCGATGATCTAAAAAAGCCAGCGCGATGTCGTCTTCAAAAACGAGGTGGCTGGACAATTCGCCGCGAATGATTTTGCAGAAGGTGCAGTTGCTTTTTGAGGTGGGCATGATCAATACACATCTCAGTGGTTTGATGGCAGTTGGGTTGGAGTGATGAAATGGAGAAATCTGGCACAAATGATCGAAGGCCTGCGCAATGGCTTGCTGTTGGTGTTGAGGCAAGCGGCGCAGATAATTGGCTGCGGCCGGAGCGATGCGCTCGATGACAAACGAGGCGGGCGCGGTCACAATCCTAATTCTCCGCGCAATTCATCCCAACCGACTCCTCGCCCGGCAGCGAGATCTTGGATTCCTTCTTCAACTCCCGCAGCAATTGTCGGATCAGCTTTGATATTGGCCGTTGCTTTCCAGGATTCGATGACCTCAGTGACCGCGGCCCAATTTCCCGTAAAATGGCTTTGGTTGAGTGCATCCAATAATTCGAAGAAAAACTCGGCAATTTATTTAGCGTCAAAATGCTCAAGCCATGAAAAACTTTGCGGCGGCGCAAAGCTGAATAGCGGACTGGTTCCTTGCGGCGTTGGTAACTTGCCGGCAAAAGTTTGTTCCACAGAAGTGACGGTCATATTTTTACCCGTTAATGATCGAGATTCAATCAAGCTATCGTATCGAATTTAATAATAATTTGTTTCGGTGTCAAGCAAAGTCTTTGCAGGAAAAACGATTACCCCGGTTATCGCATTTATAGTTTTATTTGTCCGACCAATTCTGTACTGCTTTTCAACTTCCGCGCGGCGAGATAATGGCGCAATCCTTCCGCGACGAAAACGCCGGTGCGCGGCTCGACAAAATTGGCCGAGCCGATTTGCACTGCCGTGGCGCCGGCGAGAAAAAATTCCACGGCGTCCTGCCAGTTCATGATGCCGCCGATGCCGATCACCGGAATTTTCACAGCGCGGGCGGTTTCATAAACTTTCGCCAGCGCCACCGGTTTAATGGCCGGCCCGGAGTAACCGCCGATCACCGTGTTGAGGCGCGGCCGCCACGTGTCGATATCAATCGCCATGCCGGTGAGCGTGTTAATGAGAGAAACCGCATCCGCACCGCCGGCCTCCGCGGCTTGCGCGATCTCGCTCACTCGCGTCACATTCGGCGTCAATTTGGGAATGACCAGCCGTCGCGTCACCGCGCGAACCGCGCGCGTTGCCCGCTCGGTGATTTCCGCTTTCTGACTGAATTCGAGGCCACCTTCTTTCACATTCGGGCAGGAAAAATTTAATTCATAACCGGCAATGCCCTCGTGCGCTTCGAGAAGGCGCACCACTGCAACGTATTCCTCGAGGCTGCGCCCGGCAATGTTAACGATAATCGGCACGCCGAGCGCGCGCAGAAACGGCAGTTTTTCAACGATAAAGTTTTGCGCGCCGACATTTTGCAAACCGATGGAATTGAGCAAGCCGGCAGTGGTTTCGAAAAGGCGTGGCGCCGGATTGCCGAGGCGCGGCTGCGGCCCAATGGATTTGGTGATGATCGCACCGAGGCCTTTGAGATTAACGAGATCGGCTGCCTCCTGTCCATAGCCAAACGTTCCCGAGGCCACAAATACCGGCGTCGGAAATTCGACGTCGCGAATCTTAATTCTTAATTCGTCCATAAATTCTATTTGGTATTCTAAATAATTTTTACCCGATCTCTTTATTCGTGAAACTGAATCGCCTTCGCCGCGAAGACCGGGCCATCGAGACACGCCAAATAATAGCGCCCATTTTTCTCCACACCGGCAGCGGGAACGACGGGGCAGCCCATGCAAATACCGAAACCGCAGCCCATCATCGTTTCAATCGCCACCTGTGCTTCGACGCGCGCCTCAAGGCAGAGCTTCGAAACGGCGTTCAACATCGGCATCGGCCCGCATGCAAAAACCTGCGCCTGCGAATTTTTATTTTCACGCAGCCACGCCGCCAGCAAACTCGTCACAAAACCCTTTTGGCCGAAGCTGCCGTCATCCGTAGCGATTTGCACGCGTCCGCCGAGCTGCGTCAATTCCCGCTTACCCCACAACTCCTCGACGTTACGCGCGCCCAGCAATGCCGTGAACGGCAGGCGACGCGCGGCCAATGCCATCGCGAGAATCGGCAGCGGCGCAACGCCGGCGCCGCCCGCAACCAACGCCAACGGCCCGGTTGCGTTTGACAGATCGAAGCCATTTCCAAGTGGTCCAATCAAACTCAGCAACACCCCGGGACGATGTTGCGCCAGTAAATTCGTTCCCGTGCCGAAAATTTTCCAGAGCAACGCCATCGTTCCGGCGCGGCGATCCACTTCACACACGCTGAACGGGCGCCGCAGAAAAGGCGAACCGACGCCTGATTTTTCCGTCGTGGTTTTGACGTTGACAAATTGCCCCGGCAAAACCCGCGCGGCGATTTCCGGCGCATGCAGACGCATCAAAAAAATGCCCCGCGCCACTTCATCGTTGGTGAGCACGGGGCAGAAGAAAATTCCTTTAGATGGCATACCGGCAGAACCCTTGAAGGCAAAATGATTAAAAACTGTTCAACGATTATGGCGCCAATCATTTTGACCGTTGTTTAAAATTTTTAAACTCGACTTAACGCCTCGTCTGCTATGAGATTACTTTCTCTTCGCACCAAAGCCGCGGGCGGCTCCGGTGGCTTTTCTTTGTCCTTTTTATCCTGGCTCTCCTTCGCTTCGTCGTCTTTTAGCTCTTCCGGCGGTTTCACTTCGTCATCATCTTTCAGCGACCGCCGTTCTTCCGTTTTCAAATTTTTCTGTTTTAAGCGCAATAAGGTTTCATCTAGAATTACGGCGGCGGAATCCATGGTCGCCGCCGTATCCGCAGAGGCTTCCACCGGCGGAGCTGCCGTTGGCGCCGGTTTTGGTTTGGCCGGCTGATCGACAGCCAGCACTTTGGGCCGGACGCGCCGTGCTATCGGCGATTCCGGATAGGCTTCCAATAATTTTTTGTACGCCGCCAGGGCCTGTTTGTTATCCGTCAGCTCATGCTCGTAAATCCAGCCCACGGCATACAACGATTGCGCCGCATATTTTGAATCAGGCTCGCGCTGCAAAAATTCTTCATACAAACGCACGGCGCGCTTGGGATCTTTGTCTTTCACCAAATTCGTTTCGGCCTGACGCAACAATTCCGGCAAGCCGGTCGCGAGCGCCAGCGTATCGGCGCGCCCCAGCCGGCGTTTCGCGCCCTCGCCTTGCGGCGTTTTCCCATATTGGCCGGCGAGAACTTGCAAAATACTGTCGCGCATCGCCTGGGTAGCCGGCGCCTCGCCGAGAATATAGGCAAGTGAATACATTGCCTGCGGCGCATATTCCGTCTGCGGAAAAAACTCGAATACGTCCAAATATTCGCGCATCGCCGAATCCGGCCGGCTGAAATTAAACAGGAAAAGCTCGGCCAAAAGAATTTTGCTTTTCGCCAATTCCGCGGCGATTTTCTGCGGATCTTTCGCGGCCAAGCTTCCGGTCAACGCCTCCGGATCGACATTGCGCGCGCGGCGGGGAAAACGGCTGATCGGCTTTCTCGCCGCGCTCTCTTTTTTATCTTTATCTTGGTTCGCCGCTAAACGCGAGGTCGCCGTTTGCTCGCCGGATAAGATCGCGCGTTGGCGTTCCAATGCGGTCACGGTTTCTTTTAATTTCACCAGCGCGCCGATGGACTTGCTGCGCCGTTCGGCTTCCGAAAGTTTTTCGGAGCGGCTGCTTTCGCGGCGAACGTTATCGTAATTTTCTTTGGCTTTGTCAAAATCGCCGCGCCGCTCGTAAATCGCACCAAGCCCAAAAAACGCCGCCGCCGAGGCCTCCGTGCGTTGCTGGGTTTCGCAGATGGCCAGGTATTGCTTGATCGCCGACTCGGTTTTGCCCTGTCCGTCGGTGCATTCCGCCATTTCAATTTTAACGAGCGGCAGATCGCGATGCGCGCTAAATTCTTTTTGCATCTCGCTCAACACCTCCAGGGCCGCGTTGAGTTTTTGATCTTTTTTCAACGCCACCGCCTGTTGCAAGCGCGCTTGAAATTGCAGGTTGACGTTGTTTTTGATCGCGGCGCCGGCACGCCGAAAGGCAGTCGCGGCGCGGTCATATTCTTTCAACTCCAGGCAACTTTCGCCCAACCGCATGTAAGCTTCGCCGCGAATTTTGGCGTCGTCCAGCTTGTTCGCCGCGGCCTCATATTCTTTGGCCGCCGCCGCATATTGTTTTTGCCGGAAATAAATTTCGCCGAGCAGATGATGCGCCTGATCCACCGCCGCGCCTTTTTTCTCGCGGCTCTCCAGCTCTTTCAAAACCTGCTCGGCGCCGGCGTAGTCGTTCAACTCGATGTTGGTCTTCGCCAGCCACAGTTGCGCGCGCGGCACCAACCCGCTTTTCGGAAACAGCAAAACCAGCTCCTGAAATTTGCGCTGCGCCTTCAAATATTCCTGTTTATAAAAAAAACATTCGCCGATCAGCAGCAGCGCATCATCCACGTAACGCGACTTGGGGTACAATTGCAAGAGCTTCGACGCCTTCTCGATGGCCTTGTCGTATTTTTGAATCTCGCCGGAGCCGGGCCGATTGTCGTTCGCCGGCCGGCGCTTTTGTTCTTCCAGCGCTTCTTTATAAACTTTTTTGGTGTTGTAAAACGTGTTATAATAACCGCCGCAGCTTTGGAGCAGCAGCGCTACGGCGGCAAAAGCGGCGAGGACAAATAATTTTCTACAATAAAAATTTGCGAACAGCTTCATGCGAATTTCTGTTGAAGATGGTTGAGCCGCGCCGGCAAAATCTCGCCGGACTGGCCTTGTAAAAATTCGTGAACGCGCCCCGTGAGCGGCGTTTCCTCGGGATTGATTTCGCGATGATTTTTCCACAAACCGCCCGGCCCGCGAAAAGTCGCCAAACCGCTTTCCGCCGAAATTCCGGCGCCGGCCAACACGGCAATGGCGGCGTCAGGCTTGAGACGGGTGGGCAATTCAGCACTGAAGTTTGCCATCAAATTCTCGCAACGCCACGGGAAACTCGCGATCGAATTGCGCCAATATTGCGGCGCGCGAAAAGAACGGGCTTTGCCGCAACAGCACAAACTCCCGCCGCTCCCGGATTTCCTTTTCCACCATCGCTTCGTGCAAGCGATTCACCAGGTCTTCGCTGTGACGCGCCAACTCGCTCAAGCGCTCGCGCAGCCATTGCCGCTCCATATGATAGGTTTGGTTGAGGCGGCTCAGTCGTTGCGCCAACGATCCGCCCAGCACTCTTTTCCCACGCTGTAAATGCGTGTTTTGTTCCCGTTTGCTCCAGGCCAAAAGCATTTGCGGCAACGCCGAGGGCGGCGGCAACACGGCTGGGCTTTGTTTGTGTAAAAAATTTAATTGCTGCCAAGCATCGACATGCTTTCCCAACCGCTCGCGGTAACGTTTCTCAAATTGTGCCAATTCTTGCAAGGCGGTTTCGAGCTCTTGGCGCCCTTGCAAATACTCCGGCAAAAAACCGCCATTCTTTAAAACAAGATAACCGAGCCGGTCTTCCGGACGCCCGCCCGGCGGCTCAGACAAATCCAGCGGCTTGCCCTGACCCGGCAAGTTGTCGAACTCGCCGGCGACAATCGCATCGCGAATTTTTTCTTCGGCGAGACGTTCAAAAGCGAGCATAAAACCAAATTAAGCAGAAAAAGCGAACAAGGCAAGAAAAAATCTTTTTTAATCGGACGAATAATCTTTGGCTTAAAAAATGTTAAGGTGTTTGGATTGCTTCAACAGCGTAGCCAGATAATCTTCCAAATTGCTTGCATGGTCCGGAGTGGTGCGAAACCGGATAGTAACAATCTTGCCGTTCTCCGTATAAACCGGATAGATCAACATCAATCTCATGCAATTTGCGACGGAGCCGCATGCGGATCTGGTGGTTTGCCCATTGATTGGCATGATGGGCCATCGCGAAACCCCGCTGGACTCCAATTATCTGGCGTTTCGATTGGCCTCCATACTCTCCGGCACTTCCATCAAGTTGCCATGTCCTTGTTTGCGGCCACCTCATCTCGATTTAGAGGCCTTGCGGCCGGTTAAAAGAGCTAATGAAAAAATTTTGCCGGCGCTCATAACGATCAAGGCCGGCATTTGCACGGATCTGGTTATCAGCCAGAAAATGGCGCAATATATTTTGGATAAAAAAAATGAGGCCGAGTTAAGGCTGCGACCGGAAGATTGCATGCACTAACATTCTTTACGATTGCGATGCAAACGCCTGCCGCACCAGCCTCTCCTGCTCAAGCTGATGCACGCGCGCGCTTCCAGTCGCGGGGCTGGCGCTCGGGACGCGTCCGACATACGTGAGCCGGTGGCTCGGCGTCAAACCGAAAAATTTGGGGCCACCTCGAATCACGCGGCGAGAGGAAACACGTCCAACATAACCGACTTGCCGACATATCCATAGCCCGTTTGGGGATCGAGTTTTAAAAAAGATGACAAAGCCGGAGAAGCAAGAATCGGCGCTAATTTTTTGCGATCAGCCGCTTTTAGTTTTTTCCATCCGCTAAAAAGAAATGTTGACCGTTGTGCCAAACGTTGGTAGTTAACCACCGTCAATTGAATTGGCTTCAGTGAATCAACGGTAACGTATAAAATAAATCCATCACGCAGTTCATAGGCAATTTTGTCGGAGCGATGCAAACGCTCATCGAAGATGACGTCCAGCACGTCACCTTCCGGATCGTATAATATGCGCATTGTTTCTCTCCACGGCTATTTAGGATACGCAGTTACGATAAAATTATTTGGTTTGTCCTTTCTCCATTGAAACACAACCACACAACCACGGCTACTATGTAGTTGAGGTTTGCTATTGGATGGCGAAGGCGCTTCTTATAGTAGAACGTGTCAGAATCTTCCGGATCACGCCTGCGCTTCCCTGAACGGATAGCGCTTATTAGTTCAGGGCGATGTTCGTTCAACTCATAATGTCTGTCAACGATATGATGCCATCTTTCATCAGTCAGATAGATGACGTTGCCATATCTGTCGATTATTTCCTCGCGCATTTTATTGTCTCGCAAGCCGAATCAATGTAGGCAAATTTTCAAAGATTAGCAAGCACAAGAATCAGCAGAGAAAAAGTTATTGCTCAAACGCTTGCCCAACCAGCCTCTCCTGCTCGAGCTGATGCACGCGCGCGCTGCCGGTCGCGGGACTGGCGCTGGGGACGCGTCCGACGTACGTGAGGCGATGACTCGGCGTCAGCACGTATTTCAAGCGCGTTTGCACGAAGCTCCACGCGCCCATGTTGCGCGGCTCTTCCTGCACCCAGCGAAAATCCATTGCGCTCGGATAGCGTTGCAACAACTCGCGCAGGCCTTCAAAAGGAAACGGATACATCTGCTCCAGCCGAACGATCAGCGTGTCATCGAGATTATTTTGCCGGCGATAATCCAACAAATCATAAATCACTTTTCCCGAACAAAGCAAAAAGCGTTTTGGATTTGCCGGCGGATTGAGATCATTCAATAAAATTTGAAAGCCGCCTTTAGAAAAATCGGCCGCGGCGCTTTTGGCGGAGCCGGCGCGCAACAAGCTTTTCGGCGTCATCACGATCAACGGCTTACGAATTCCGGCGTGCATCTGACTGCGCAGCAAATGGAAGTATTGCGCCGCGGTCGTCGGCATGGTCACGCGCATGTTTTCTTCGGCGCACAGCGTGAGAAAACGCTCGATACGCGCGCTGGAATGCTCGGGGCCCTGGCCTTCAAAACCGTGCGGTAACAGCAAAACCAGTCCGCTGTTTTGTTTCCACTTTTCTTCGGCGGACGAAAGAAATTGATCGATGATGATTTGCGCGCCGTTCATAAAATCGCCGAACTGCGCTTCCCATAATGTCAACGCTTCCGGCCGCGCCACGGAGTAACCGTAATCGAACCCCAACACGGCATACTCGCTGAGCAGGCTGTCGTAAACCATCAGTTTCGCTTGTCCCTCGCGAATGTGATTGAGCGGCGTGTATTCCTTTTCATTGTGATAATCCACCAACACCGCGTGACGCTGGCTGAACGTCGCGCGCTGCGAATCCTGTCCGGAGAGGCGAATCGGAATGCCTTCGAGCAGCAACGAGCCGAACGCGAGCGACTCCGCCGTGCCCCAATCGACTGCGTCTTCGTCGAGCATCGTGCCGCGCGCGGTCAATTGTTTTGCGAGTTTCGGATGCACGTTGAACGCATTCGGGAAATTGGAGAGCGCAAAAGCAACCTCATCCAAAGTCTCTCTCGCGACGCCGGTTAGAATCAGCGGTAAAACTTTGTCGAGCGGCGGCTCGCTCGGCGCGGTGACTTTCGGCGGCAGATTTTCCTGCGTGGTTTTAAACGCTTCTTCCAAACGCGCTTGAAAATCGTTCAACACTTGCTCGGCTTCGGCGAGACTCAACTCGCCGCGCTTGATGAGAATCTCCGTGTACAGCTTGCGCACCGAGCGCATGTCTTTGATGCGCGCATACATCAACGGCTGCGTGTAGCTTGGCTCGTCGCCTTCGTTGTGGCCGTGACGACGAAAACAAATCATATCGATGACGACGTCTTTTTGAAACATCTGCCGAAACGCGAGCGCCAATTCAATGACGCGCACGCAGGCTTCGGGATCATTGCCATTCACGTGAAAGATCGGCGCTTGCACCATCTTCGCAACATCCGTGGCGTAAACACTCGAACGCGCATCAACCGGCGAGGTGGTGAAACCGATGCCATTGTTGACCACAATGTGAACCGTGCCGCCGGTGCGATAGCCGTGCAGTGCGCTGAGATTCAACGTTTCCGCGACGACGCCTTGTCCTGCAAATGCGGCATCGCCGTGCACCAACACCGCGAGAACGCGCTTGTGCTCGGCGTCGCCCAAAATATCCTGCTTCGCGCGCACCACGCCCTCGACCACGGGATCGACCGCTTCGAGATGGCTCGGATTCGGCGCCAATTCGATTTTAACTTGTTTGCCGTCCGCGTTTTCAAATACGCCATGCGCGCCGAGATGATATTTCACATCGCCGGTTCCTTCGCGGCTGTTCGGATCGGGATTGTCTTCGAATTTGAGAAAAATCTCTCCGTACTTTTTACCGAGAATATTGGCGAGCACGTTGATGCGACCGCGATGCGCCATGCCCATCACGACTTCGCCGATGTCGTGTTTACTTGCCTGCAAAATCAGCGCCTCCAGCATCGGAATCAGCGTTTCCGCGCCTTCGAGGCTAAAGCGTTTGTGGCCGACGTATTTGGTATGTAAAAATCTTTCAAACGCTTCGCCTTCGTTGAGCTTCGCGAGAATGCGGCGTTTCGCGGCAGCATCCATCCACTTCACGCGCGGCACTCCTTCGACGCGCTGTTGAATCCATTTCTTTTGCTCCGGCTCTTGAATGTGCATGTACTCGACGCCGATGGTTTGGCAATAGGCTTCGCGCAGAATATCGAGAATCTCCCGCAGCGGCGCGCGCGGTTTGCCGCCGAGACCGTCGGTGATGAACTCGCGATCATAATCCCATACCGTCAAACCGTAGCGCTCAGGATCAAGCTCCTGGTGCGAGGGTGCCTCAATGCTCATCGGGTTGAGATTGGCGATAAGATGGCCGCGCACGCGGTAGATATTGATAAGTTGGAGCACATGCGCCTGCTTCTCGATCAGCGCCTCGCTGCCTTCGAGCATCGGGTTGATGTCGCGCGTCAAACGCACGGCGTGATACGGAATTTTCATGCTCGCGAAAAGCTCGTCATAAAAATATTCTTCGCCGATCAGCAGCCGGTGCAGCGCCTGCAAAAACAAGCCGCTCTCCGCGCCTTGAATGACGCGATGATCGTACGTGCTGGTGACCGTCATCACCTTGCTGATGCCGAGCCGCGCGATGGTGCGCGGATCCGCAGCCTGATATTCCGGCGGATAATCGATCGCGCCGATGGCGACGATCACACTCTGTCCGGGCATGAGGCGCGGCACGGAATGCACCGTCCCAATCGTGCCGGGGTTGGTGAGCGTCACGGTGGTGTTCGCAAAATCTTCCGGCGTGATTTGATTCGCGTGAACTTTGCGGAGAATCTCATTGTACGCCGCAAAAAAGCCGCTGAAATCCATCGTGTCGACGGCCTTGAGGTTGGGAACGAGCAGCGAGCGCGTGCCGTCTTTCTTCGCCACATCGACGGCGAGGCCGAAATTAATATGCGCGGGCGTAATTTTGTAGGCCGCGCCATTTGCGGCAAAAAACGACGTCGCCATCGTCGGCATTTTTTTGAGCGCTTTGATCACGGCCCACGCGATGAGGTGCGTGAAACTCATTTTCACGCCCATGATGTCGGTGAGATATTGATTGGAGATGCGGCGATTTTCTTCGAGCAACTTCACCGGAATCGCGCGCACCGAAGTTGCGGTCGGAATAGCGAGACTGCGCTCCATATTTTCGACGATGCGCGCAAAGCCGCCGCGCAACGGCGTGGCGTTGGGGGGAATCGGTGCATGGCCATTGTCGGCAGTTTCTAGCGGTCTCGTTGATGGCGGCACGGTTTCGACTGGTGCCGTCGGTGGCGCGCCCAGCGGCCGATAATCCTCAAAAAAATCACGCCAGCTTTCCGTGAGGGTTTCAGGCTGCTCGCGAAACTGGTGATACATTTCTTCAATCAGCCACGCATTCGGGCCGAAGGCTTCGGGGTATTGTTTGGGTTCGGGCATGAGGGTTGCGATTTATTAAAATGGCTTCAAAACTTCATTCCACATATTGAAGAAGCCCACCGATATAACGCATTCAAGTGGGCTTCCTAAATTCATGATACAAAATTTTGACAAAATAATTCAACGATCATTTTGCCTTAATTGTTTTGCGCTTATTTTATTTAAAAAAATACACCACCTGAATAGTTATAGCCGACCATTTAACATAGCTCACTTCGAGGCCAATGCAGTTTCTCGCCTCTGCATGCCACGCTTATAACGGGCGAATTTTTGATAAACTTCCTCCAAAATGCGGCTCAAGGAGACCTGGTAAAGATTCAGATCCGGTGCGTCATAATTTTCTTTTTCAACCGGCGGCTCTTTTCGTTTAACTTCCTGCAAGGCGTTGGGATAAGCCCTGGAAAACGCATCGATCAGTAAACTGTCGAATGCGCGGTTGGAGCCTTTTTCTCTGGCGCAGAAGAAGTAGTTATAGCGCCCTTCTTCACCCGGCGCGCCAAATTCCGAGTCAAATTCAGGAATCCAAATTTCCAGAGTGTCGCGATCGTCGTAGACGACTCTCAGCTCGTAAGTCATAACCATCACCTCTAATCTTTGCTCCAAACGCTCAGTTCTCGAATCATTGATATACCGCCAGCCTTCTTCGGTGAAGTAGCATTTCTCGTTGAAGCAATCCGTGGTTGAAAAGATCACGGTTTGCGGCCTGGCAACGCCGTCAACAATTGTATGGATAACCTCGCCGCTTTGCGAATAATCGACCTGCTTGAGTCTGTAAAGACCGGGATCAATCATGACGGCCCACGATTAGCTCCGAATGCCAAAACTGCCAATAATTGTCAGGATAAATATACTACAGGGAACTGCTTTGTGCAAGTTATTTATATGTTTTCAGCCATATGTTTTTCAGTTGTATATTTCTCATACCTTGCGGCTGATAAGCGTCAAAAAAGTCACGCCAACTTTCCGTGAGAGTATTGGGCTGCTCGCGAAACTGGCGATACATTTCTTCGATCAGCCACGCATTCGGGCCAAAGGCTTCGGGATATTGTTTGGGTTCGGGCATGAGGATTTTCGAATTTATGAAAATGTTTTCAAAACTTTATTGCACATATTGAAGAAGCCCACCGATATAATATTCTCAAGTGGGCTTCATAAATTTGCGAGAAAATTTGAGTTAGTCAAGAGCATATTGGAAAATGGCATCTCACCCTCGATCACGGAATTCCCAGCTTTATTCGAATAACTTCACGCCCGTTCTCCGCCGTTTTAAGCGATTCTTCAGTAGCCGGTAGATCCGCTTGAACACCGGGATAGCGGGCGGCAATACCAAATGTAATGACAGTTTGGATCATCGCGTTTTGTCATGGTTTTAGGTACAACAAAATATAAGCAAAACTTACCCGTTTTGCAATCGCTTCTTTTTTCACCATTATAAAAATTTAAACCGGCGTGGTTTTTATGCGCGCTGCTCTTTCGAAGTGTTGTGATGCGCAATATAGCAAAAAAATTTGCTTGTGACAATTCGGTAACAAAAAGTACAGGACGAGAAATAGTAGATTTTTTTGCTTGTATTTTGGTGTGCGATTGCATATATTTAACACGATAAACTGAGGAAAAATCGTTTTCATTTTGTCCCACCCGAAATTGTTTTGGCAGTTTCACCCGCCGATGGAACGGCTGTATGCTGGAGCGCGACCAGCCACAATTACGTTTCAACGACTATGAATGATTAACCGGCAAGTGTCTGCTGCTATCGGAGCGGCCTTTTCTGTTTGCTCGGTTAAATTGCTGGTAGAAGCAGGCTGATCAATTCAATCATTCACATGCTATTTGCAGCATGGTTGACGTTATATTTTGCATTTCTTCAGGTGACCCGCATCATGATCGGCCAAACGATCGCGCATTATAAAATTCTCGAAAAGCTCGGCGACGGCGGAATGAGCGTGGTCTATAAAGCCCGCGACTTAAAAATGAACCGGCTCGTCGTGCTGAAATTTCTTGCGCCCTATCTTACCCGCGACGAGCAAGCCAAGCTGCGCTTCTTCAACGAGGCGAGAACCATCTCCGCTCTCGATCACCCCAATATTTGCAATATTCATGAAATCGACAGGACCGCCGACGGCCGCTTATACATGGTGATGGCTTATTATGAAGGCGAGACGCTAAAAAAGAAAATGACCGGCGAGCCATTGGCGTTGACGACGGCAGTGGAAATCATCAAGCAGATCGCCGGGGGCCTGGCCAAGGTGCATGAGCGCGGCATCGTTCATCGCGATATCAAACCGGCGAACGTCATCATCACGAAATGTGGCGAGGTCAAGATCGTCGATTTCGGACTGGCCAAATTAGCGGGAAACCTCAATTTGACGAGAACGGGCACGACCATGGGCACCGCGGCTTATATGTCGCCGCAGCAAGCGCAAGGAATGAAAGTAGATCATCGCACTGACATTTGGTCGCTCGGCGTTATCCTCTACGAGATCCTGACGGGCCGCTTGCCCTTCAGCGGGCGATATGATCAAGAGTTGTGGTACGCCATCGTCAATACCGATCCGGAACCGATCGCAAAATTTCGTTCCGACCTCCCGGTTGCAATAAGAAACCTCGTTGCCAGGGCGCTGGAAAAAGATCTCGAGACCCGCTATCAAAACGTTCGCGATCTTCTGGCGGATTTGCAGAACCTGCAAAAACAACAATGACCTTGAAATTTTACCTTGCACTGCATCCTTCATTATGCACGAAGCAGAAAGCCCAAAACTTGCCCGTCTCATCGAATTCGCCGAAGTGTTGAGCCGGCTGAATGATTTTCAGGAAATCTTGCGCCTCGTCGCGAAGAAAGCGTTGAGTTTCATCCCGGCCGAGACCGCGCTCATTTTAATGGTCAATCCCCAAACCCGCGACACCTGCAAGACCTTCATCCGCGAGGGGCGGGAAGAAGATAACCGCAAATATCAGTCCGTGCAAAATCAAATCACCGGCTGGATCATGCGGGCGGACCGGGCCTTGCTGAGCGCGGATATCAAAACCGATTTGCGTTTCCCAAAAGTGAATTGGGGCAGCCTCGCCGTTAAGTCCGTCATCGGTGCGCCGTTGCGAACGGAGAGCGCCATCATTGGCACGCTGGTGCTGCTGAATCAAACGCGCGGCGACGCCTTCAGCGAAGATGACTTGCACGACCTTGAAAAAATCGCCGTCGTCGCGGCGCCGTGTTTGCGCAACGTACAAAAAATCGCGGCGTATTTTAATTCACCCGTGCCTGAAGTCGTCTTGCTCGGCAAATACGCGCAAGCCGGCCTGTTGGGCAAGAGTCCCAAATTCGTCGAGTTGCTGCAGGCCATTGAAGCTGCGGCGCGCTGCGAGGTCCGGGTGTTGCTGGAAGGCCAAACCGGCACGGGAAAAGAATTGGTCGCGCGCGCGATCCATCGCTTCAATACGCGCAGCCGCCACCCGTTTGTGGCCATTGATTGCGGGGCGATTCCCTCGAATTTGATCGAGAGCGAGTTGTTTGGGCATGTCAAAGGCGCATTTACCGGCGCAACGCAAGATCGCAAGGGCCTGCTCGCCGAAGCGAATCATGGCACTTTGTTTCTCGACGAAATTGCCAATCTGCCGCTCGACATTCAAGCCAAATTCATGCGCGTGCTCGAGCAAAACGAAGTTCGCCCGCTTGGCGGCAACAAGACTTTTCCGCTCGACGTGCGCCTCATTTCGGCGTCGAGCCAGCCGTTGCAAAAGCTGGTGGAGAAGGGAGGATTTCGTGAAGATCTGTATTATCGCTTGCACGTTTACCCCATTTATATACCTGCGCTCAACGAGCGCCACGTCGACATTCCTTTGCTGGCGCATCATTTTCTCAAAACCTTTGCCCGTCAGCAACAAAAGCCGGTGGAATCCTTTCATGCGGAATTGCTCGATTATATGAAGCAGCGCCACTGGGAGGGCAATGTGCGGCAGTTGGAAAATTTTGTGGAGCGGTTGGTGACACTCGCGCCGCCGGAAACTAAAATACTCGACTACGCCATCCTTTCGGCTGATCTGAAAAAAGAGCTGCGAAAAGCCAGGCTCGTTCCGGAGGAATCTCCTGCCGCGCTGTCATTAAACGAGCGCGTTAATGAGTATGAGGCGCAACTCATTCGGCAAGCACTCGTTGCGAATGGGGGGAATCAATCACAAACGGCCAAACAACTAAAGATTCCCGTACAGACGCTGAGTTATAAAATTGCAAAACTGGGCATTACAAAATCTTAACAAGCATAAGAACACTCCACGGAATCGAGATTCCTTTCTCTTTCCCTGTTTTGGGAAGAACCGGTTTGGGTGTCCAATTTTTTTCAAACCCAATCACTTAAAAAACAGGCATCCAAGTTTTTCTCAATTTCTGGATGCGCCAGTCTTTTCAAGCGTCCCGGCGCCAAACATGAGCTTCAGGGCTAACGTTCAATTTTTCAAGGCTTCGAGGCGAGCCGTCCGCGCATATCATTGTGGCATGTTCCTTAAATCAATCAGGAGGCCACATGAAAACATTTCTTGGCTTTTTAGTCGCGACCGGCGTTACGCTTGGCGCATTCGGTCTGCGCCAGCAGGAATCGCAGGCGCAGGTGTTGAGTGGGCAGGATGCCACGCAACGGTATTCGGCCAACGCGCTTTTGCTGGCGCTGGCGCGCGAGGCCGACGCCATCGTGGTCGGCCGCGTGCAGGCGGCCAACTCATATTGGTCCGCCGATCACACCCTGATTTTGACGGATTACATTATTCAGACGGCGGAAAATCTGAAAGGCGTTGCGCCGGCAACGTTGAGGTTGACCGCCGAGGGCGGCGAAGTCGGCGACATTGGCCTGGTGGTGAGCGATGAAATTAAACTTGAACGCCATGCGAGGTATGCGTTGTTTCTGAAAAACACCGCCGGCCGTTTCACGGTGCTAAAAGGCGCCGTTGGCGCTCAGAGTATTGATGCGGCTAACGCCGCGCTGCGCGTTGATGTTCAGGAATTGAAGTCGGTTATTCAAACCATCGCGAAGGAGCAAAAACATGAAAACCAATAAGCTCTTTTTGCCCGCGATTTTCGCCGCCATATTGTTTCTTTCTTCTTGCAAAAATCCCGTTGACCCGCCGCCGGATCTCGACAACGACGGCATTGCCGATGCGCAAGATCAATGCCCGAGCGTTGCCGGCGTCAGCGAGTTCGGCGGTTGCCCGCCGCCCCCGCGCGATCGTGATAACGACGGCACGCCCGCTGCACAAGACAATTGCCCCGATACGCCGGGAGATCGGGAATATAATGGCTGCCCGTTTGGGAAGGTTGATGTTTGCTCCGGCAATTCGCCTTACAGCCATTACGGTTATAAGTGGAGCAATCTGATGCCCGTCTTTCAGTTTTCCTCCAGCCTGCCGTCGGCCTGGAGAAATGAAACCGAATACGCGGCGTCCACGTGGAATGCAGTTAATGCGGGGATCGAAATTCGGGTGAATCGCACTATTGTCAGCAACGGCGTCGGCCAAGACAATAAAAACGTGGTTTCGTATGGTCCCATTTCATCTTCGAAACTGGGTGTCACATACGGTTGGTATAACACCTCGACGCGCATCTTGTCTGAAGCGGACATCCGCCTCAATTCAAATTATTCATTCAGTATTGGCGAATCAAGCAACAAGTATGACGTTCGCTCGGTGTTAACGCACGAATTTGGACACTTTCTCGGTTTGGATCACGTGAGCGACCGCACGCACACGATGTATCCGGAAGGGTATCCCGACAGCATCATCTACCGCACGCTCTGCGCCGGTGACAAGCTGGGGTTGTTGCGGTTGTACTGAGGCCGTTAATGATTGACCGGTCACTCGCAGTGACCGGTCAATTTCTTTCAATGAGCGTATCTAAAAATTTCAAGACATGAAAAAGTCTGCCGCGTTTTTCACCATCGTTTTAGTGCCTCTCATTCAGAGCTGGCCTGCACGGAGCGGCAGCCCCCCACGGCTGACCACCGTCGCGGTCACGGAATTTCGCACCGACGGCGTTCCCCCGGGGTTGCAAGCGCTCGGCAAAAGTTTTCCGGATGCGCTGATTACGGAATTGGGGCGGTCGCGCGCGGTGCGGATCGTCGAACGGGAATTTTATGAAAAGATCGTTGCCGAGCTGAATTTGCAGCAATCTGCGCTCATCGACGATCGCTCCAAAGCGCAATCCGGCCGTTTGCTCGGCGCGCGTCTCGTGGTCGCCGGCGCCATTTCGGTGTTGAAAGAAAATTTGGTGGCGCGGGCCCGCCTCATTAGCGTTGAAAACAACGAAGTGCTCGGCGACGTGGAAGCAGCCGGCACGCTCGACAATATTTTCAGCATTCAAAAATCGCTCGCGCGCCAGGTCGCGGCCAAGCTTGCCATCCAAATTAAATTGCCGGCGCTCGAAGTTTCGCCGATGACGATCAACGCTTATCAAGATCTCGAACACTTGCGCGCGCTCGCCGGGGATTTGCCGATTCTGGGATTGGATCCGGCTCGCGCCAGAAAAAAATCCGATTACGTTTTAGCGTTGTCGCTGTGCGACAAGTTGGCGGCGGCTTATCCGCAATTGGCGCCGGCGCGTTATTATCGCGCCTTGTTCAGCCTGCACCAGGAAGACTTCGCCGCCGCCGACACCGAGAGCCAAATTGCGCAGCAGTTGGATCCGGATGATTTGGAAACATTGCTGCTGCGGGGAAATTTTCTCGCGGCGACGAACGATCGCAAAGGCGCGGTGGCGGCCTTGCGCGAAGCAAAGGAAAAATTTCCCGAAGATTCGCGCGCGTGGTACGCGTTGGGCGTTTTGTATCTCGAAGCGGGTGCCAAGCTTGAAGCCATCGCCGCGTATCTGGCCGCTATCGAACGGCAGCCGTTGATCGCGGAAGCCGAGGCAAATTTGCAAACGATGCTGGAAAGCGCCGAGGGTTTGGCGCTGCTGGCGCGGTTAAAAGAAAAAAAACCGGAGGCATATCCGGCCGCCGCGGTTTTTTATGCCTTTTGGAAAAATGCCGGCAACCGGTTGGGTGATTTGGCGGAGCGCGCCATGAACGCCTTCCCCAATTTGTACCTCGGCTATTACATGCAAGGCGTGTTGGCCAGAGACCGCCAGCAATATGATGAGGCCGCCACGCTCTTTCAGGCTTGTCTCGAGCTGCGGCCCTCGTTTCCGGAGGTGCATCGCGAGCTGGGCCTGCTCGCCTTGAGCGCCAAGCGCTGCACCGAAGGCGCGCAGCATTTTAAAGTTTATCTGAACACCGCAAATTTTGTGGATGATTATGCGGCTTTGGAGGAGCAAGTTCAACGCTGTCAAAAACGTAGGTGAAGGAAAATTTTCGCGCGCTTCCAGGTTGTTTTTCCGTACTTACCTCACAGGAGATTATCGATCATGAAAAAGCTTCTCGCGCTCATCGGCTTGGCGTTCGTGTTGGCGCTGCAAGCCTGTGGCACCACCGGCTCCGGCGTGTTGTATGTCGAGCCTTCCCTCAAGCGGCAGGACGTCGGCATTCAACGCGTCGCCATCGTGCCCAACCGCTTGCCGTTGAATTTGCAGGACCCGGAAAAATGGCGGCGGTACAATTGGGGCGTGGTGAAAGACGAGTTTGTCAAACGCGGCTTCAAAGTCGTGGGCTATGAAACGACCGTGAAGCTCTTCGAGCGTTCCGGCTTGCCGGTCGAAGACACCAAATCGTCGCGCGATAAATTCGCCGCCATTGCCAAAGTCATGGCCGTCGATGCGATTGTTGTTCCTTATTACGGCACTTTTGCCTCGTCTAAAAATTTTCTCATTTTTACAAACAATTCTTTTATTAGCGTCGGAACTTTTCAAATTTACTTGGCAAAACAAAACGATTTTTTTTCCAGAGTGGATGTGAGCGGAAAAAATCAATACACCTCCAACTTTGGCTTTGCAACCGTATTCCTGGGCTTAATCGAACCCTCTCTTTATACTGTTGGCGCTCTAGGCGGATTTATCTATGAATTGTCGCAAACGCTCAGGTCAAGCGATTCGCGCTGGAGAGCCGCATTTAAAAAGGCTATTCGAGCGGGATTGAAACCTTTTTTCGATTCCTTTGCCTTGTCGCAATCGAAAAGAATTCCGCAAAAGGACGGCGCTTTACTGGATGAACGCGACGAGATTTATACCGCTCAGCAAGAAGACCCCCGAGCAGTTGCTGCGAGAAATCGTATCGGCTTCACCGGCGGTTTGAGCCTGGCGAGCATCGGGGAAAGCCCGGCTTTTGAATTTGAAGATATCGAATTTGCCGCGCGTCGCGGCTTTGGTCTCGGCGCGTTTTACGAACGCAACTTGAGCGCAAAGATCGCGCTGCGCTTCGAATCGAGTTACATCCAAAAGGGCGGCGGGTTCCCGCTTTTTTTCCCGGGTGGTTTCAACAATTTTGGGTTTCAGCGCGAGGCGGAAATAAAATCGGCATATATTGAATCGGTCGCTTTGTTGGGGGTGCTTCCTGGAAAAGGCGGCATCCGGCCTTATCTTATGGTTGGTCCGACCATTAGCTACCTACTCGACGCGCAAATTGATCTTGTTGACTCGCCGACGCCAGGCTTCGATATAACGGATACGACCAACAAAGTCGATTTTGGCGCAATCATTTGTAGCGGCATACGGTTTAATTATATTTTCATCGAAGCGCGTTATGCTCTTGGCTTTGGCGATCTTGGCCTCCCTCT
>Ga0247727_10002064_pt1 | contig 46498 bp, 40 predicted proteins | sample WisWelCaveWW1625_FD_202498 | JGI IMG/M metagenome (GOLD analysis project Ga0247727, IMG submission 202498) | Biofilm microbial communities from Wishing Well Cave, Virginia, United States - WW16-25 | ecosystem: Environmental > Aquatic > Deep subsurface > Groundwater > Cave microbial mat | place...
CTGGACGGTGCGCGGAGCTAATACTATCCTCGCCTTACGTTCTTGCCGCCTCAGCGGCCGATTCGAGGACTACTGGGAGTCCCGATCATTTGCCGCCTGACTGCCCACATTTATGTCGCGCACCCCGATCTGAGTTAGTGGGCGGCCGCTTAGCCCTGTTCCAGGCGGCCGTAAAAGTGCTCGATGTTGCCGTTCACGCCGTTCTGCAATGGCTGCGGCGGCCCGAAGTTGGGGAAATACTTGTAGAGATTGTCCACAAGGTATTTGCTGTATCCGTCGGCTTGCAGCGACTTCAACGACGCCACGGTGATCGTCTTTTGCAGCTCGGCCACGGTTTTGCCCGCCTTCTTGCCGTCGGCCACGCGCGCCACGATCTCTTCGATGTAGTTGCGCATGTGGAGCATGCGGCTGCGGCTGGGATGCGCCGGTCCGTGGCCCGGAAGAATCTTGTCGAAGGCGCGCTTCGCCACCGCGTCTATGGTCGTCGCCCAGGAGCGGGGGTAGCAGTCCCCGGCGTACGGAAGGAACCCGTGAATCATGTCGCCGGTCGCGACGACCCGCTTCTGCGGGCAGAACACCACCACGTCGCCGGCGGTGTGAGCCCGCCCGTGAAACTCGACGTGCAGCTCGTGCTCTTTGTCCTTGATGACGTGCGACTTCTCGAACCCGATCGTCGGCAGCTCGAGCGAAAAGTTCCGCATCTCGAGATGATAGGCCTTGATCTGCTCGATCTGCCCGGCAAAGAAGGCGCGCTCCTCGGCCGAGGTCGCTTTCTCCATGCGTTTCGACAACGCCTCGATCTGCTTGGGCGCCGTCGCCAGCGCTTCCTTCAGCCGCCCCGTGGTTTCCTTGGCCATCAACTGCTTGGTCGGCTCGCTGGCCAGAATGTCGACTTTGGCGCCGCCTGCTTTGTACGACTGGTTCCCCTGCATGTGGTCCCAGTGGAAATGCGAGTTGACGACGTAGCGCACCGGCTTCGGCGTGACCTCTTTTTTGATTTGCGCGATCAGCGCCGCGGCCGCCGAGGGTTTCGAGTGGCTGTCCATCACCAGCACGTCATTGGCGTTGACGAAGATGGCCGCGTTGGAGTTGATCAGCGCCTGCGCCCGCGCCTCAGCGCAGTAGCAGCCCTCCGCCACCCTCACTATGTCGAACAAATGTGCGCCAGCCGCGGGCGCTTGCGCCCGGGCCCAGGCCGCACGGTGCCACCCCAGTTCGAGCGCCGACGCTCCGGCCAGCGCCCCGCCCGCTAACTGCTGGAAGAAATCCCGCCGCGAAGAATGCGCGTGCGGCGTGTGCCCGTGACGGTGCATGATCGATCCCCCGTTTACTTCGTGGCCAGCATAGCATCCAGCGGCTCAGAACCGGCTGCGCAGCCGCCACGCCGGTTCATTCCGCATCCCCCGACTTCTGACTCCTGACTTCTGACTCCTGACTCCTTCCTCCCGCCTCCCTCCCCCCCAGCCCCCTCTGCAGCTCCGCCAGCAGATTCAACGCCTCGATCGGCCGCAAGTCATCCAAGGCAACCGAACGAATTCGATCCGCCACGCCGGAGTCGATCGGCGTGTACAAACTGATCTGCAGCGGTCCGGCCCCGGGCGACAATTCCTCGGTCACGGCGTGCTCGCGCTCTTCGTGCCGCTCGAGCACCGCCCGCGCCCGCTCAATCACCGGCAGGGGCAGCCCCGCCAGCCGCGCCACCTCGATCCCGTAGCTGCGGTCCGCGCGCCCCGGCTCGACCTTCCGCAGGAACAGGATCTGCTCGCCCGCCTCTTTCACCGACACGTGCAGGTTTTTCACCCCGCTGAGCAGGTCCGCCAGCTCCGTTAGCTCGTGATAATGGGTAGCGAACAGCGTCTTGGCCCTCGTCCGCTGGTGGATGTGCTCGACCACCGCCCAGGCGATCGCCAGGCCGTCGAAGGTCGCCGTCCCGCGCCCCACTTCGTCGAGGATGATCAGGCTCGCCGGCGTCGCCGCGTTCAGAATCTGCGCCGTCTCGGTCATCTCCACCAGGAACGTCGAGCGTCCCAGCGCCAGGTTGTCGCTCGCGCCGATGCGCGTGAAGATGCGGTCCACCATCACCAGCCGCGCGCTCGACGCCGGCACGAACGACCCCATCTGCGCCAGAATGGCGAGCAGCGCCGCCTGGCGCAGGTAAGTCGATTTGCCCCCCATATTCGGTCCGGTGATGATCGCGATCAGGTCGGAGGAGCCGTTCAGATACAAATCGTTCGGCGTGAAGCGCTCCGCCCGCTCGCTCTCCGCCAGCCGCTCGATCACCGGGTGGCGTCCGCCGACCACCTGCATCTCGCCGTCCGTGTTGAACGCCGGCCGCGCGAAGTTGGAATCGGCCGCCACCCGCGCCAGGCACAGATAGACGTCGATCTCCGCCACCGCCGCCGCCGTGCGCCGGATGCGCTGGGCCTCCGCCGCTACGCGCGCCCGCAGCGTCTCCCACAGCGCCCGCTCGATCTCCAGGCTCCGCTCTTCGGCCTCCAGCACTTTCCGCTCGTACTCCTTCAGCTCCGGGGTGGTGAACCGCTCGGCGTTCACCAGCGTCTGCTTGCGCTCGTAATCGGCCGGCGCCAGGTGCAGGTTGGGCTTCGATATCTCGATGTAATATCCAAAGACCTGGTTGAAGCGGACCTTGAGCGACGCGATGCCGGTCCGCGCCCGCTCCCGCTGCTCCATTCCGACGATATGCCCGCGGCTGTTCTGCTGAATGTCCCGCAGCTCGTCGAGCGCCGCGTCCACCCCGGCGCGAATCACCCCGCCGTCGGCCAGGCCGAGCGGAGGCTCTTCGGCCAGCGTCGCGGCGATGGCGCCGGCCACGTCCGCCAGCTCGTCCATACGCTCGTGCAGCTCCCGCATCCGCGGCGACTGCAGCCGGCTGATGAACGCCCGCAGCAGCGGAATCCCTGCCAGCGACGACCCCAGCGCCGCCACGTCCCGCGGCGTCGCCGTCCCCATCGCCACCCGCGCCAGCAGCCGCTCGATGTCGAGCACCCGAGAAAGGTCGCGTTCCAGCTCCGCCCGCAGGATGGTCTGCTTTTTCAGCTCCTCGACCGCTTCCAGCCGCGCCTCGATCTCCGCCCGATCGATCGACGGCTTCAGCAGCCGCTGCCGCAGCAGCCGCGCCCCCATCGCCGTCGTCGTGCGGTCGATCACCGCCAGCAGCGTGGCGTCCTTCGGCCCGCCGAACAGCGGCTCGACCAGCTCCAGGTTGCGCACCGTCACCGCGTCCAGCGTCATGCAGTCGCGCTGCCGGAAAAACACGGGCCGCTCCAGGTGCTCCAGCGCCGCCTTCTGCGTGTCCTTCAAGTAGTGCAGGATCGCCCCGGCCGCCGCCACCGCTCCCGGATGCTCCGCCAGCCCCAATCCTTCGAGCGAATGCAGCCCGAAATAATCGCACAGCGTCCGCCGCGCGTAGTCGGGCTGGAATACCCAGTCTTCCAGCTCCGTTCGCAGATACCTCCGTCCAGTACCGCCGCCCCCGGCGCGCTCCGCCGGCGTCCCGAACAGCGTCAACTGCGACGCGACGAGCGCCTCCCGCGCCCCGATCTGCTCGAGCAGGCCCTCCACCTCGTTCGCCAACACCTCCGTCGCCCGGAACTCCCCCGTCGAAATGTCCACGTACGCCACGCCCGCTTCGTCGCCGAGTCGCGCCACCGCCGCCAGGTAATTGTTCTCGCCAGCCCGCAGCAGGTTCAGATCGCTGGCCGTCCCCGGCGTGATCACCCGCGTCACCTCGCGCTTCACGAGCTTCTTCGCGAACCGCGGGTCTTCGATCTGGTCGCACACCGCGACGCGGTGGCCCTTGGCGAGGAGCTTGCCGATATAGCCCTCGACCGCGTGATACGGCACCCCGCACATCGGTATCGGCGCGCCCTTCTCGCGGTTGCGCGCCGTCAGCGTAATCTGCAATTCCCGCGACGCCACCAGCGCGTCCTCGTAGAACAGCTCGTAGAAATCCCCCAGCCGGAACAGCAGCAGCGCTTGCGGAAACTTCTGCTTGATGGCGTGGTATTGCCGCATCAGCGGCGTCGACGGCTCCGGGTTCATCGGCGGATTCGGGGAACGATTGAGATTATACTCAACCGAGAGGCCGCCGCTGAAAAACAAACGCCTGTGGTGGGCTTTGGGCGCCTACGCGCTACTGGCGGCGGCTGCCTGGCTGACTCTCGACGGCCCCTTCCGGCTGGTGGTGTGGATTTTCTGCGCCGGCCTCGTCGTGATGACCCTGGCCCGCGCCTTTCTCGGCGGCGATTCCTGACTCAGTTGCCCGGCGTCTTCCGCGCCGTCTTCTGCGCTCGCGCCGCGGCCTGCTCCTTGAGCAGCTCGTCGAGTTGCGCCCGCAGGTTCTGCGACTCGTTGGCGTAGAAGGCGTGGTCCTCGCCCGGATGCACGTAGCGGATGACGCCCCGCCGGTCGACCAGGAATATGTAGGGAACGGAGAACCGCGCCACCGCTGAGATGTCTCCGAACGTCGTCAGCGTGCTCCGGTCCCCGCGCGCGATCGGATAGGTGACCCCGAACCGGCGCCTGAAATCCGGCACTTGCTGCGCCGCGTCCGGGTTGATCGCCACGCCGATCACTTCGAGCCCTCGGGACTTCCATTCGTTGTAAATCGGCATGATGGCCCTGGCCGTCCGCTGGCAATGGTTGCATTCGGTGAGAAAAAACTTGACGAGCACCACTCTCCCTTTATTGGCCGCCAGGGAGAAGGTCTCGCCCCCGAACGTCATCAACTCCAGCTTGGGCGCCGGCCTCGGTGTATCGGCCGCCAGCGCGGCGGCAGCGCAGAGAACAAGGACTCGAAGACGCATCAGCTTACTCCTTCAAGTATTCTATCACAGCCCCTCCAGACTCGTGAACACCTTCCCCGCCAGCCGCCAGACGAACCGCCCGTCGTCGCCCGTCCCGAAGGCTTCGGCCGGCTCGTCCTTCTCCACGCGCATTTGTTTCCACTTTTTCGCGCATATCTTTTTGTAGTAGCCGAGGAACTGCGCGGCGTCGGCCGCTTCCTGCCACTCGACCGAGTAGCCCAGCAGCACCCGCTTCTGGCGGGCGTTCTCCCAGAGCGCGTAGCGCGAGCCCCTCCATCGCGGGCTCAAGCGCTGCGCCTCTTCCTCTCCCACATACTGCCGCAACATAATCTGAAAGTCCAGCTCCCCCAGCGTCCCCTCCAGGATCTTCTTGTAGCCGGCAGGCAGCCGCTGCGACGGCAGCGCCAGCCGCGCCGGCGCGGCGCCCTCGAAGTAGAGCTTCGGCCGCATCACCTGCTGCGAGCTCGCCGGCGGCCGCCGGAAGACCTCCGCGAACGCCTGCCGCCCCAGCTTCTCGAACACCGCTTGCTGGAACTCGATCCCCTTGGTGTAGGGAAACAACAGCGTCTCCTGTATGTAGAGCGGCGAGGCGCCGAACACCGGATAGATCTTGGCCGCCTCGGCCGCCGAGGGCGCCGCCCCGCGCGCCAACTCCGGCGAGTCCTTCAGGGAGCGGCCCATCTGCCGCGCCAGGTATTCGGTCATCACCCACGACGCCTGCCCCTCCACCACCGCCCCGCGCGCCGTCGCCGCGTCGTCTTCCCCGGACTTCAGGATAAACTTCTGGAGGTTGAATTGCTGGTCGGCGGCGGCGTGCGCCAGCTCGTGCACCAGCGCGACGTCGTGCATCGCGGACGGCGTCCACGCCGCCAGAAACAGCTTCTTCTGCTTGAAGTCGTAGAACGCCGCCGCCTGCTCGCTCAGCAGATCCACCATCTGCGACTTGAGGTCGAAATCGGCCGGGACGAATCCCAGCTTCTTCAGAAGAATCTCCTGCGCCCGCAGCTCGCCGGGCGGAATGGCTTCGGCGATGCGCTGCTCGATGTATTCGCGGATCTTCTCGCGCGTGATGACGGCCCGCGGAACGGGCCGCGCGATCGGGAAGCCGGTGATCTCGCTCACCGCCCGCAGCATCCCGTCGACGCGGGAGAACAGTTCTTTTTCCTGCTGCGGACCGATCTGCGCCGGCGCGGCGGTCCACGCCAGAATCCCGAGCAGCGCGAGCCAGCTTTTTCTCATGTCCGCAGCTCTCCGCGGACCGACCGCTCGAGCTCCGCCAGCCGCGCCCGGAACGCCAGGCTCGCCAGCACGCACAGCACGCCCGCCGCCGCCACCGTCGCCGGCGGACCGACGCGATGGGCGGCGGCCCCGCCCGCCAGGCTGGCGAACGGCGCGAGGCCCACCACGGTCATCGTGTACAACGCCATGATCCGTCCCCGGTAGTCGTCCGGAATCAGCGTCTGGATCAGCGTGTTGGTCGACGCCAGGTGCCGCAGCGCGCTGAAGCCCGCCCCAAACATAATGACGAGCGAGAGAAGAAAATGCCGCGACGCGGCGAAGAGAATCAGGCTGGCCCCGAAGCCGGCGGCGCCGAAGAGCACGACGCGCGTCAGCCCGCGCGTGGTGGCGCGGCCCGCGAGCACCAGCGTCCCGATCAGCGCCCCGATTCCCATGGAAGCCAGCAGCAGGCCCATGCCTTCGGAGCCGCGCCCCAGAATCTCCGCGGCAAAAAACGGCATCAGCACGTAGGCCGGCGCGCCGGAAATGGTGGCCGCCGCCAGCAGCAGCAGCAAGTAACGGATGTGCAGCGTCCGGTAGGCGTAGCGAAATCCCTCGAGCAGATGTTCCCACGGCGACTCGACCACGGTCCGCTCGAAGCGCGGCAGCCGCATCGCCGCCAGGCTCGCGATCACCGGCACAAAGCTCAGGCCGTTCACGGCGAAGCAAACTCCTTCGCCGAACCGCGCCACCAGCAGGCCGGCGATCCCCGGCCCGGCCACGCGCGCGAAGTTGAAGATCGACGAGTTCAGCGCGATGGCGTTCAGCAGGTCTTCCGGGCTGGTCATCTGCACCAGGAACGCCTGCCGCGCCGGTATGTCGAAGGCGTTGACGCACCCCAGCGCGGCCGCCAGCGCCAGCACCTGCCAGACCTCGACGCGGCCCCACAGCGTCAGCGCCGCCAGCGCCAGGGCCAGCCCCATCGACAGCGCCTGCGTCACCGCCACGAGGCGCCGGCGCGAGTGCCGGTCCGAAAACACGCCGCCCAGCGGCGCCAGCGCGAACACCGGCAGTTGCAGGCAGAAATTCGTAAGACCTACCAGCAGCTCCGAGCGCGTCAGGCGGTACACCAGCCAGGTCTGGGCGACGCTCTGCATCCAGGCGCCGGACAACGAGATGAGCTGCCCCAGACAAAACAGGCGGAAGTTGCGGTGCCGCAGGGCGCGAAAGACCTGCGCGAGCTGGCGCGCCTCGACCGCCTCGGCCCCGGCCGGCGCCACGGCCGGCCGGCCCGCCAGCGGCTTCACCGCGCCGCTTCCCGCGCCATCCAGGTCGCCAGCTTCTCCCGATCGCGCGCCACGGTCCGCGACGACGCCCACAACACCACCGCCAGACCTAGCTCGAGCACCGGGATGGCGTACATGGCGTGGTGCAGCCCGATGGCCTTGAACTGCTCGGTGATGGCGGCCCCGCCGGCCGCGCGCGCGGCGAAATAATCGCTCAGAGCCCCCGTCCCGACCGGCCCAAAGCTCGCCCCCATGACGTACATCGCGAAAAAGTAGAGCGCCATGGCCGTTCCCCGCAGCGACGGCTCCACGATATCCTGGATCGACGAGTAGACTGTCGAGTAGTAGGCATACATGCCGAGGAAGGCCGGCAACAGCCACGCCAGAAACAGGTAGGGGCTGCCGGCCGCCTGCCCCAGCGCGATCACTTGCAGCGGCACGACCGCCACCGTGAACAGCGTCGCCACCCACAAGCGGCCATTGGCGCGGGTGCGATGGATCCGGTCGCCGAGCCAGCCGCCGAGGTAGAGGCCCGCGCCGCCGGCCACGCCCTTGGCCACGCCGGAGACGAAACCCGCGCCCGCCAGTGTCATCCCGTGCGTGCGCACCAGGAACGCCGGCAGAAACAGGCTGATGGCGTACATATTGAAGTTGTGCAGCGCGCCGGAAGCGATGATCCACCACAGCGTCGGGATACCCAGCACTAATGCGTAAGGAGAGCCGGCCCGCCGACGCGTCCCGATGGCGTGCGTCTCGGCCCCGCCGCGCGGCGGCTCCGCCAGCAGCCAGATGCAAGCCAGCGCCACGGCGCAGCCCGGCAGCCCCGCTATGTAGAACGCCGCGCGCCATCCCCACTCTTGCGCCACCCAGCCGCTGACCGCGTAGCTCAGCATCTGGCCGATGGGCAGTCCCAGCATGAAAATCGCCATGGCCCAGGAGCGGCGCGCCGCCGGATAGAGATCCCCGATCAGCGACGAGGATGCCGGCGCGCACACCGCTTCTCCCACGCCGACGCCCAGCCGCGCCGCGAACAGCGTCCAGTATCCCGACGCGGCTCCCGACGCCGCCGTCAGCGCGCTCCACACGAAAAGACCGGCCGAGAGCAGGATCCTCCGGCTCCAGCGATCCGCCAGCCGCCCCAGCGGCACCCCGACGAAGGCGTACAGCAGCGTGAACGCCGTTCCCAGCGCTCCCAGTTGCGTGTCGCTCAGTCCCCACTCCTTGCGAATCGGCTCGGTCACCGCGCCGGTGATTTGCCGGTCGTAGAAGTTCAGCATGTTGACGAGGAACAACATGGCCAACACCATTCCCGCGCGTTTTTGAACGGCCGGCACAGATCCCCCTGGGAAAGCCATACCATAGCAGAGCCGCAGCCGCGACGGCCCCGGATCTGCTATACCTTTTGGGTTGGCTTCCGCGATGCGCCGCCCTTTTCGAATCGCCGCGCTGGGGATGACGTGGCTCTGGCCGCTCGCCGCCCAGAACGTCGCCGAGCACAATCCCCATACCTCCGCCGCCGACGTCGAGACCGGCCGCCAGTATTTTATGGGGAGCTGTGCCTACTGTCACGGCCCAGGCGGCGAGGGCGGCCGCGGTCCCACCCTCACCACCGGCCGCTACCGTCACGGGGAATCCGACCGCGAATTGTGGCGCACGGTGCGGTTCGGCGTCTCGGGATCGGAAATGGGCGGCACCGGCCTCATCGAGAGCGACATCTGGCGAGTCGTCGCCTACGTCCGCCGGCTCGCCACCGCCGGCGCCGGCGAGAAAGCCCTCGGCGATCCGGCCGCCGGACGGCTGGTCTACAAATCCAAGGGCGCCTGCGCCGCCTGCCACGCCATAAAGGGCAAAGGCGGCTCGCTGGGACCGGATCTCAGCGAGATCGGCCTGCGCCGCACGGTCCGGTTCCTGCGCGAGTCCCTCACCGATCCGGCCGCCTTCGTCGCCGACAACTTCCGGAGCGTGACGGTTGTCCCGAGCGCCGGCGGCGTCGTCCGCGGCATCCGTCTCAACGAGGACGACTACTCGGTGCAGCTCCGCGACGCCGGCGAGAGCCCGCGCTCCTTCCTGAAGCGCAATCTCAAGGAGCTCCGCGCCGACCGGGAGTCGCTGATGCCGTCCTACGGCTCGACCCTTTCGCAGCGCGAAATCGACGACCTGGTCGCCTACATGAACTCCCTGAGAACAAACCCATGATGCTTCGCCGCCTTGCCGCCGCCCTAGCCGCCGCTACGCTGGTCTGGGCCGCCGCCTCCGAGGTTCCCTACAAGCGGCTGCTGGAGGCCGCCCGCGAGCCAGGCAACTGGCTTACCTACTCCGGCAACCTGGCGGGCTGGCGTTACAGCGCGCTGGCGCAGATCACCGCCGCCAACGTCTCGCGTCTCCGCCCGAACTGGATTTTCCAGATGCGCGTGACGCACAAGGTGGAGACCTCGCCGCTGGTGGTGGACGGCATGATGTACATCACCAAGCCGCCCAACGAGGTCTTCGCGCTCGACGCCGAGACCGGCCGCCGGCTATGGTCGTACGAATACCGGAACCCGCCCGGCGTCACGCCCTGCTGCGGGCAGGTCAACCGCGGACTGGCCATCCTCGACTCGCGCCTGTTCATGGCCACCGTCGACGCCCACGTCCTGGCGCTCGACGCCCGCACCGGCCGGCTGCTCTGGAAAACCAAGATGGCCGAATTCCAGAACGGCTACGCGGGCACGGTGGCGCCGCTCGCCGTCAAGGACAAGGTCATCGTCGGCATCGCCGGCGGCGAGCGCGGCATCCGCGGATTCATCGACGCCTACTACGCCGCCACCGGCGAGCGCGCCTGGCGCTTCTACACCATCCCCGGCCCGGGCGAACCCAACTTCGGGACTTGGGAAGGCGATTCCTGGAAGACCGGCGGCGCGCCGGCCTGGGTCACCGGCGTTTTCGACCCCGAGCTGAACCTCACCTACTGGGGCACCGGCAACCCCGGCCCCGACTGGAACGGCGACAACCGCGCCGGCGACAACCTCTACTCCGATTCCGTGCTCGCGCTCGACGCCGACACCGGGGCGCTCCAATGGTATTTCCAGTACACGCCGCACGACGTGCACGACTGGGACGCCACGCAGGTCCCCATCCTCGCCGACCTCGCCTTCCGCGGCCGGCCCCGCAAGCTGCTGCTTCACGCCAACCGCAATGGCTTCTTCTACGTCCTGGATCGCACCTCCGGCGAATACCTGCTGGCGAAGCCCTACGCCAAAGTCACCTGGGCCAAGGAAATCGACGCGCGCGGCCGTCCGGTTCGCGTGCCCGGCGTTTTCCCCACCCGCGAGGGCAACGCCGCCTGGCCGGGGGCCGACGGCGGCACCAACTGGTTCTCGCAGTCCTACAGCCCGTCGACCGGCCTGTTCTACACCACCGTCCGCGAGTTCGGCAACATCTTCTACAAGGCCGACTCCATCTACGTGCCGGGCGCGAACTTCACCGGCGGCTGGCATCGCCCGATCCCCGGCGAGCCGCCCTGGGGCGCGCTGCGCGCCATTGTTCCCGAGACCGGCGAGATCCGCTGGGAGCACCGCCTGATCACGCCGCCGTTTGCCGGGGTGCTGTCGACCGCCGGCAACGTGGTGTTCTCCGGCACCGAGGAAGGCCACTTCTACGCGCTCGACGCGCGGACCGGCCGGCACCTGTGGAATTTTCCCGCCGGCGGGCGCGTCACCGCCAACCCCATCTCCTATCTGGTCGGCGGCAAGCAGCACGTCGCCATCGCCGCCGGCGACATCCTGATGTCCTTCGGCCTGCCCGACCAGTGAGAATCGGGATCATCGGGGCGGGCGGAGCCGCCCGCGGCATTCACATCCCCGCGCTCCGGCTGCTGTCCGATGTCGACATAGTGGTCGCCGATTCCGACCCGGCCGCGCGGATCGAAGGCGTCGAGTTCACCGCCGACTACCATGACCTCCTGCGCCGTCCCGACGTTGCCGCCGTCATCAACTCCACGCCCAACTTTCTGCACCGCCCGATCGCGCTGAAGGCTCTCGCCGCCGGCAAGCACGTGCTGTGCGAGAAGCCGCTGGGTCTCAATCATGCCGAAGGGCTCGAGATGCTCCGCGCCGCCGAAGCCTCGGGCCTGGTGCACATGACGGCCTTCACCTATCGCTACGCGCCGGGGGTCCAGTACCTGCGGCATCTGGTCGCAGAAGGCGCGCTCGGGGAGATCCGCACCTTGCGCGCGGCTTACTTGATGGCGCTCTCCGGGCATCTCACCGGCTGGCGCTCCGAGCGGCGCCTGGCCGGCTCCGGCGCGCTCGCCGACATCGGCTCGCACCTCATCCACATCACCCAGTTCCTGCTGGGGCGCATCGGGCGCCTGTCCGCTGCCTCGCGTCAGTACCATTCGAGCGTCGACGACTGGATCGGCTTCCTCGCCGAGTTCGACTGCGGGGCCGCCGCGACGTTCGAGATCTCGCGCGTCGCCCCCGGCCGCGGCGCGGCGATTACCGAGAACATGTTCCTCGAGATCTACGGCACAGCGGGCGGGGCGGCCTTCTCGCTGCAAGACCCCTGGGCCGTCGCGCTCTGCGCCGGAGACTGCGTCCAGGACCCGGCCCGCAACCTCGAGCGCGCGCCGGTTCCCGAGCAGTTCTTACGAATACCCGGATCGCCCCGCGACCCCGGCGCCCACGATCCCCGCTGGGGCTACCGCTACGACCAGGATTTCCAGTTCGTCGAGAGCATCCGGCTCGGCGCGGCGCGCGAGCCGTCCTTCCGCGCCGGGGCCGACTGCCAGGCGGTTCTCGACGCCGTTCTGGTTTCGGTCGATTCGCGAGAGTGGGTCGCCGTTCCCTGACCCCCGGCCCCCGACCCCCGTCAGCGATATTTGCGGTGAACGGCCAGCACGCGGCCCTGGATCTTGAGGTCTCCGAGGGGCACGCGGATCGGCTCCATGGCGGCGTTGGCCGGCTGCAATCGCGCCATCCCGTTGGGCTCGCGGTAAAAGCGCTTCAGCGTGGTCTCGCTGCCGACCAGCGCCACGACGATCTCGCCGTCGCGGGCCTGCTCCGTCTTCTCCACGAGTACATAGTCGCCGCTGAGGATGTGGTCGTCGACCATCGATTCGCCGCTCACCTCGAGCGCGAACACCTTCGGGTTGCCGGCGAAGTCGGCGAACGACAGCGACTCGGCGTTGGCTTCGGCCTCGACGAGCTTGCCGGCCGCGATGCGTCCCTCGAGCGGCAGGTCGAGCGCCGGCATCATGGCCCGCTCCTGGCGCTGACGCCTTCGGTCGGCGTAATACTGAGTCCCCAGCTCGAGCGAGCGGCTCTGGTTCGCGCCGCGCTTGAGATAGCCCTTGTTGCACAACGTGGTCAGATGCTTGTGCACCGTCGCCAGCGAGGCCAGCCCCATCGCTTCGGCGATCTCCTCGTAGCTCGGGCTGTAGCCGTTCCTGGTCATGAACCCGGCCACCGCGTCGAGCACCTGCCGTTGCTTCTTGGTCAGCGCCATTAAATCCGCTCCCCCAGTCATTATAGGCGAAGAAAAAGAGAAAAGTCAAGACCGGTGTCGAGCGGTCTACAATATCCTTGCCGGAGGGGGTGATGCACACCAAGTTCCTGCTTAGCGCGGCGCTGCTCGGCGGCGTCGTCCTGTTCGCGTTCAGCGCGGCGTACCACATGGTGCTGCCGTGGGAAAGCTGGGCGCTGAACGAGTTCAAAGACTCGAAGGCCCTGAACGACGTGGTTCGCGCCACCGCCCCACGAAACGGCGTGTACTATACCCGCGAGGGCGTCTTCGCCGCGGTCGCCTATCTGCCGGATTTTTCCGACAAGTCGCAGGCAATGGGAGGGGCCATGGCCACCGAGTTTGGCAAGGACGTGGTCGTGGCGCTGCTGCTGGCGCTCATTCTGCCGTGGACGCGGACGGCGACGGTGCTGGGCCGCGGCGCGCTGCTCGGATCGATCGGGCTGGCCGCCGCGCTCTCGGAGCACGTCTCCGACTGGAACTGGTATGGCTTCTCCGGCCCGTTCACGGTGCTGACCATGGGCGACATCGTCATCGGTTGGTTTCTGGCCGGGCTGGCCATCGGATGGCTGATGCGGAGGATGCACGCCGATCCGGCCGCGGCCGCGGCGGCGCGGGCGGCGGCGTGAGGCGGGCGGCTGGCGTCGCGCTGCTGGCGCTCGCGCCGCTGTCCGCCGCCGAGCCGCGCGCCGTCCGGTTCGCGCAGAATCCGATCCTCACGCCGGCGACGCACCCGAGCCTGGGGCCGAACATCAACGGGCCGTCGCTGGTCCGCGCGCCGGACTGGCTGCCGGGACGTCTCGGACGGTATTACCTCTACTTTGCGGCGCACCAGGGCGACGCCATCCGCCTCGCTTACGCCGACCGCCTCGAAGGCCCCTGGAAGATCTACGAGCCCGGTGTGCTGCGCCTGGCCGAGACCGGCTGTCGCGGCCACATCGCCTCGCCGGACGTTCACGTCGACGAGGACCGCAAGCAGGTCCGCCTGTACTTCCACGGGCCGGCCGAGGGCATCGCCGGCCAGAAGACGTACCTGGCGACCTCGGCCGACGGTCTCCGCTTCCGGGCCTCGCGCGAGCCGCTCGGCGACAGCTACTTCCGGCTGTTCCGGCACGGCGGATATTACTACGCCATGGCCCGCCTCGGCAAGCTCTACCGCTCCCGCGACGGCGTCACGGGCTTCGAGGAAGGCCCGAGCCCGTTCGGGCCGGATTCAACGGTGCGCCACGTCGCCGCGCTCGTCGAGCGGCAATCGCTCGCGGTTTTCTTCAGCCGCATCGGGGATCTCGAGGAGAGCATCCTGATGTCGCGAATTGATCTCGCGCCCGACTGGCGGGCGTGGAAGGCGAGCGACCCGGCGCTGATTCTGAAGCCGGAGCGGAGCTGGGAGGGCGCCGGCGAGCCGGCCAAGCCTTCCCGGGAGGGCGCCATCTACGGGCCGGCGCGGCAGTTGCGCGACCCGGCCGTGTACCGCGAGGGCGGGCGTACCTACTTGTTATACTCGGTGGCGGGGGAGAGCGGGATCGCCATCGCGGAGCTTCTGCGCTAGTTCCCGCACGAAGGCCTCGTGCTCGGGCGACCGCAGGCCCATTTCGAGCACGTCGAAGACGCGCGCCCCATTTTGTGCGAGGAGCGCCTCGGAATCCAGCCACAGCCCGGGAAAGACCCCGGACCGCAGGATTCCGTCGGCGCCCGGTTGCAGAGGAACGTACTCGCTGTCGATGAGCCGATACCAGATCACGCGCGACTCCAACAGAACCGCCAGGTACTCCTTCACGCCCGCGGCTCGATACAACTCCATCTTCGGCCCCAAATCGTACGCCGCGCTGGATAGGCAGATCTCGGCAGCCAACTCCGGAGCCCCCGCAGTGTACTTACTCTCCACGCGGGACTGACCCCCATACTCGGGTAGGATCCGCAGATTCGCGTCGGGCTGCGGAGCGTCCTCCAACATTAACCAGGTTCCGTGCCCGCCTGCCTGACAGCCGGGGGTTCGCGCCGCGTAATAACTGAGCCAGCCGTTTACAAGATTGTCGTGAGAACTGTGGTCAAGACTGATGGGAGACGGCATGTAGACCAATCCTCCGATGAGTTCCGCGAGCTTCACTTCCGGCATGGCTTCCCATCGGCGGAGGAATTCGTCCCGCTTCAATCGCTGCCCGGCGACCAGGGGCGGAGATACGACCGTGAGCATCCCTTTCACAATATCACACTGCGGGGAAACGGCTAGGTGCGCCTCTGCGCCAGGTCCCGCACAAAGGCGTCATGTTCGGGCGACCGCAGGCCCATTTCGAGCACGTCGAAGACGCGCGCCCCATTTTGTGCGAGGAGCGCCTCGGAATCCAGCCACAGCCCGGGAAAGACCCCGGACCGCAGGATTCCGTCGGCGCCCGGTTGCAGAGGAACGTACTCGCTGTCGATGAGCCGATACCAGATCACGCGCGACTCCAACAGAACCGCCAGGTACTCCTTCACGCCCGCGGCTCGATACAACTCCATCTTCGGCCCCAAATCGTACGCCGCGCTGGATAGGCAGATCTCGGCGGCCAGCTCCGGTGCGCCCGCGCCGTATTTACCCTCCACGCGAGACTGGCCGCCGTACTCGGGCAGGATCCGCAGATCGGCGTCGGGTTGCGGGGCGTCCTCCAGCATCAGCCAGGTCCCATGGCCTCCCGCGTCGCACCCGGGGGTTCGCGCGGCGTAATAACCGAGCCAGCCGTTGACAAGATTGTCGTGGGACCTGTGGGCCAGACTGGTGGGTGAGGGCATGTAGACCAATCCTCCGATGAGTTCCGCAAGCTTCACTTCCGGCATGGCTTCCCATCGGCGGAGGAATTCGTCTCGCTTCAATCGCTGCCCGGCGACCAGGGGCTGAGATGTTACCGTTGACACTCTCTTACGTTATCACACCGTGAGGGGTCAAAAAAAACGGGGCGGCCGAAGCCGCCCCGCCCTCGTTAGCAGTAGGTGATACCTACCAGAGGAGTTTCATGCGGATCTGGACCTGGCGCGCATATCCGGTCCCCGTGACCCCGGCCTGGCTGGGGAAAATCGTGCCGAAGTTGGGGCTGGTGGGGTCGGTGTTAAAGCTGTTGTCGCGGCCGAAATAGTAGTGATTGAAGAGGTTGAAGGCCTCGACGCCGAACTGCACGCGCACCCGCTCCGTGATGGTGGTCGTCTTGTTGAGCGAGGCGTCAAACACGAACGCTTTGTGCTTGCGCACCTGGCCGCTGCGGAACGGCGTATACCGGGGCGCGTAACCCGCGGTCTGCAACCACGCGTAATTGCCGAAATCCGTGCCGCAGCCCTGAGCGAGGCTGGTTGCCGTCGGGCTGGTGGAGCCGTCGTTAAACTGCCGCAACACGCACGGACTCCAGCCGCGGACCTGGTGAGCCTTCCAGTTGGGAGCGGCAACCCCGGTCAGCGGGTCCTTGAGCATAATCACGTTGCCTGGCAAATTGGTGGGCTCGCCGGCGCCGTGGTTGTAGAACCCGGTGACCTCCCACCCGCTGATCAGTTTGTTGGCGATCCCAGTGCTCCCGGTCGCGAACCTCTGACCCTTGCCGAAAGGCAGGTCGTAGACGCCCACTGTCTTGATCACCCACGGGCGGTCGTTGAGGTAGAGCCCCTGCTGCTGGACATTGTTGAACGCATCGTTGAAGCCCCAGCGCTCCACCATCTTGCTGAACGTCACGTTGCCCAGCAGGGTGAGTCCGCGAGCCAGCCGCTGGTTGTAGTTGACCTGCAACGAGTTGTACCAGATGTTGCTGTCATTGCGCCCCTGCTGCAGCATGTCGCCGGCGAACTGCGGGTGGGGACGGGCCAGGTTGTAGCGAGACAGGGTGTTGGCGGTAGAGTAATTCGTGCCCGCAAACGCCGGAACGTTGCGGAACGGGTTGGGAAGCGCCGCGTCGCAGAAGATAGGGCTGCCGCCTTCCTGCAGGTTGCAGCTCTTGCGGAACTCGGCCGACGGGATATTGAAAGCCCTCTCGCTGTTGGCGCCGATCGTACGGCTGCCGACGTAGGAGATATCCAGCGTCGACGTTGAGGTCACGCGATACTGGAACCCAAACGAAAATTGGTGGACGTAGGGAGTGCGGAAGTTGGCATCATACCAGTTCGTGTTCCGGCCCACGAAGGTCGCCGCGCCCAACGAAGCGCCTGTCGGGAGGCTGATTCCGCTCGGGTACGGGTTGCCGAGGACATTGGTGATAGGCGTGCGGCCGCCGTCCAGGCTGGTGACGATCGGGGTGCTGGTGTCGAACCCGACGGTTCGCAGGGAGTCATTGTTCGGGTTCATGTAATAGAGGCCCCAACCGCCGCGCATGACCAGATTGTTCTTGATCTGAAACGCGGCGCCGATTCTCGGCTGGAAGTCGTTCCAGTCCTGGTTGCCCGCGCTCTGGGGCACGCCGCCGACGCCGGCGAAGTCGAGACCGCCCCGCAGATTTCGCAGATTCGGGTATTGCGCCACAGCGTCGGCAGGAAGCTGGCTGATCACCGGGCTGGCTACCGTCGGATTGAAGCCGCGATTCAGCCGGTTGTACTTTTCCGTCGGAGACCTGTTGATGTCCCAGCGCAGGCCGAGGTTCAGCGTCAGCCTGCGGCTGACCTTCCAGTCGTCATGGATGTAAGGCGCCAGGTACCACTGCTGGAAGAACGGATAGAGGGGATAGTTGGAGGAACCGCCGGCGAGCCCAAGCAGGAACGAGGCGTACCCGTCCCCAGCCGTATCCTCACCCTGGTTCCAGAGGCGCTGCGTCCACTGGGTTTGGCCCTGGAACAGGAGGATGTTGCCGCTGTTCTGCTGGATGTAGTGGATGCGGCGGACGTCGATCCCCATCTTCATGGTGTGGCTTCCCGAGATCTTGGTGACGTTGGCGGCCAGGCCGTAGTTGTTGGTGAAGTTGAAGCTTTGGTAGCGGCCGAGCGAGTTGTAGCCGCCGAATTCCCAGCGGCCGAAGTACTGTGGTGACGGGAGCTGGGCGGTAAGGCTCGGGGAGAGGCCGAGCGACGTCAGGTCGAACTTTTCGTTCCCTCGGCCGAAACCCTTCTCGATAAACCGGTTGTGGGAGGCTCGCACGTTGATCACTACGGTGGGCGCGGCGGTGTAAACCCAGTCGGCCACGTAGGCGTCGTTGATGCGCTGAAACGGCTGTTGGCCCGACATGCCCGGCCCCACGCAGACGCCGTTGTCGCAGCGGTCTTCGGTGCGGTCGTTGGAGGCGTGCCGGAAAAAGGCCCGGTGACGGTCGCCAAAGTTCCAGTCGAACTTCAGTATCAGGTTGTAGAAGTCGTCGCCGGCGGCGTATTCGGGCAGCAGGAAGTTCTGCGTCGCGTAGCGCACAGCGGCTGTTGTGGTGTTCGGCACCGGCATGTACTTGGTCACGTTCCGCGCCACCGAATGGATCATGTTCCCCGGAATCCTGTTGTTGTCGAACGGCTGGCGAATAGGGTCGCCGTTGGCGGCAAAACTCGTCGTGAACGGGTTGTAGATCGTCACCGGCCGGCCGGCGGCGTTCGTCAGCCTGCTGAAGTCGCCGTCGCGCATCTCGGCCGCCGGCCAGGAGGTGCGCAGGAACTGCGGCCAGTCTTCCTGGTAGTTCTCGAAGCTGGTGAGGAAGAACAGCTTCACCGCCCCGTCTTTCTTCAGGAGTTTCGGCAAGTAGACGGGACCCTCAAACTGGAAGCCGTATTGATCGAGCGAGTGCCCCGGCTTCGGCGATCCCACCGCGTTGTTCTGGAAGAGGTTGGCGTCCAGAGACTTCCGGCGCATGAACTCCCAGGCCGCGCCATGTAGCGACTGCGTGCCGCTCTTGAGCAACACGTTGAAAACGCCCCCGCCGGTGTGTCCGTACTGCGAGTCATAAGAGTTGGACTGCACGTTAAATTCCTGCACGGCATCCACAATGGGGACGTAGGCGATATTATTGCCGCCGGCCTGGCCATTGTTGGGGGCGCCGTCCATGAGGAACTCGTTATTCGACTGACGCCCGCCGTTGACCGACCACTCGGCGATGGCGCCGTTGTCGAAGGGCCGCATCCAGATCGGCGCGCCGCGGAAGGTCACCCCGGACATCATCATGCCCAGCATGAAGGGATTCCGGGAGTTGAGGGGAAGCTCAGTGATTTGCGTCTGGTTGACGACGCCGCCGCGGTTGGCCGTCTGCGTCTCGAGCAGCGCGACTTCGGCGGTCACGTTGATGGCTTCGGTCACCGCGCCGACTTCGAGCGTGACGTCGATGCCGGCCATCTGGTTGACCTGGAGGACGATGTTCTCGCGCACATACTGCTTGAAGCCGGGGGCTGTGATCGTGAGCTTGTACTGGCCGATCCGAAGGAATGGGATCGCATAGGCCCCGACGGAATTCGTCGTCGCCGTTGAGGTTTCGGCGGTGCCTACGTGAACAGCCTGAACCGTAGCGTTCGGCACGCCGCCGCCGCTCGAGTCGAACACGTGACCCGAGATGGTGGCGCGAAACTCCTGCGCGAACGCCCCTACCGAGGCCAACACCAGGACGAACAAAACAGATAGAGCCCTGCGATGCATAGAACCTCCCCAGACCCCACACACTTAGGTGCGCGGCGCCTCGATTATAGCGCAATGGGAACCGATTGCAAGCACCATTCTAGGCCCTTTATTGGGGCCTTCCTACGCCTCGGCGGCCATTGGCTACCCGGATGCGGCGGGGCTCGGCCTCCCCTTCCCGAATCTCCAGAATTCGGTTGACTTCCAAATTGCGGAACGCTGCCTCAGCCCGCTCGGCTTGACGCCGCCAAGAGCGCCGTCGCGGCCAGGACGGGTATTATCAGACGAGATGCGGGGGACCTCGCGGGTTCTCGTTCTTGTGGCCCTGGCGGCGGCCGGGGCTTCCCCCCCGGACTTGAAGTTCGAGGACCGCGCCGATGCGGCCGGCATCCGCTTTGTTCTTCGCAATTCCGCCACGCCGGAAAAGCGCCAGATCGAGACCATGCCGGGCGGCGTCGCCGTGCTCGACTACGACAACGACGGCCGGCCCGACATTTATTTCACCAACGGCGCTAGCGCCGGAACGCTCGAGAAGACGGATCGTACCTACTGGAACCGCCTGTATCGCAACCTCGGCGGCTGGCGGTTCGAGGACGTCACCGAAAAGGCCGGCGTCGCCGGCGCCGGCTATTCGATGGGCGTGGCCGCCGGCGACTACGACAGCGACGGCCACGTCGACGTGTTCGTCGCCGGCGTCAATCGCAATGTTCTTTACCGGAACCGCGGCGACGGCGTCTTCGAGGACCGCACCGCCAAGGCCGGGCTGGGCGGAGTGGGCGCCGGCGGCCGCAAACCCTGGTCGATCGCCGCCGGCTGGTTCGACTATGACAACGACGGGCGCCTCGATCTGTTCGTGGTCAACTACGTCGTCTGGTCTCCGGAGAAGGATCCCTTCTGCGGCGACCCGGCGGGCCGCTTCCGCACCTACTGCCATCCGAAGTTTTATGAGGGGCTGCCGAACATTCTCTATCGCAACAATGGCGACGGCACGTTTACCGACGTATCGTTGACGTCCGGAATCGCCGCCCACGCCGGCAAAGGCATGGGGATCGCGTTTGCCGACTACGACCAGGACGGCGACCTCGACGTATTCGTCGCCAATGACACGACGCCGAACTTCTTGTTCCGGAACGAAGGCAGGGGCCAGTTTCGCGAGGTGGCGCTGACGGCCGGGGTGGCCTTCAACGACGACGGCCGCGCGCTCTCGTCGATGGGCGTCGATTTCCGCGATGTCGACAACGACGGCCGCGAGGATCTGTTCGTAACCGCGCTGGCCAACGAGACGTTTCCTCTGTTTGTCAACCTCGGCAAAGGGCTGTTCGCGGATGTCACCTATCCCAGCCACATCGGCCGCGCGACCCTGGCGCTGAGCGGATGGGGCGCCGGCATCTACGACTTCGACAACGACGGCTACAAGGACTTGTTCGCCGCGAACGGCGACGTGAACGACAACACGGAACTGTTCTCCAGCCGGAAGTCGCGCCAGCAGTCGATCGTGCTTGCGAACCGCGGCGACGGCACGTTCGCGGCGCGGGCAGTGGGATCGCCGGGCCTCTATCGCGGGGCCGGTTTCGGCGATTTCGACGGCGACGGGCGCGTCGATGTCGTGCTCACGCGGCTGAACGAGGCCGCCGTGCTGTTGCGCAACGTCTCCGACGCCGGGCGCTGGATCGGGCTGCGGCTCGAGGGGCGCCGCTCGAACCGCGACGCCATCGGCGCCCGCCTTCGCGTGACGACGGAGGCGGGCCAGCAGTGGAATCACGTGACCACTTCCGTGGGGTACGCCAGCTCGAGCCATCGCGCCGTCCACTTCGGACTCGGCGCCGGCGCGCGGGTCAAGCAGATCGAGATCCGCTGGCCGAGCGGCGCTGTCCAGAGAATCGAGAACGCCGCCGACGGGCGCTACCTCCCGGTGTCGGAGCCCGGGCCATCGCGCAAGTGATTGCCCCGGAGCCGCCGGGCGCGGCGCTATGCCTAACGAGGCTGCGCCTCAGACCGACAGGGCATCTTTCACCGCAGAGACGCCGAGGCCGCAGAGAAGGACATGAAAGGCTTTTCTCGGCGTACTCTGCGCCTCTGCGGTGGAATTAAAACTTGACTCATTTGCGCTAGGGTGACGGAGCCGTGAGGCCCTTCTCGCCCAGCTTAAGGTGACGCTCGGCATCGGCGGCGCGGCCCAGGCGCAAGTACAGCTTGCCCAAGAGCAAATGGGCGTTCCAGTAGGTAGCGTCCAGCGCGACCGCGCGCTCCAGCGCCTGGACGGCGGCGGCCGGCTGCTCCAGGGCCGCCAGCGCGCGGCCGATCTCGGTCGAGGCACGGGCGCACTGCGGGGCCCGCTCGAGCCACGAGACGGCCTCTTTGGTTCTGCCCTGGCGCATCAGAAACACGCCGAAGTGGAGCCGGGGATCGTCGTCGGGCCGGCCCGGTTGGGGCGATGCGCCGATCGAAACGCGAAACTGTTTCTCGGATTCGCCGGCGCGGCCCAGAGCCTCGAGCGCCAGCGCCGTCGCCAGGTGCAGCCGCCACGGCTGCGGGTCGCGCGGGAGAGCCTTTTCGAGAACCGCCAGCGCGGGCTCGAACCGATTCAAAGCGTAGAGGTTGCGGCCGTGAAAATAACAGGCGTCCGGATCCTGCGGCGCCAGGCGGCAGGCCTGTCGGAACGGATCTTCCGCCAGATCGTGCTGGCTCTGCGAGGCGTAGACGACGCCGAGCCATTTCCAGGCGGCGGCGTTCTCCGGCTGCGCGCCGAGAATCGCCCGCAGGGACTGCTCTGCCTGCGCGGGCCGCCCCGCGCGGAAATCGGCAACAGCCTTTTCAAGGGAAGATTGGGCTAGTGAAGAATTGACCAAGACCGCGCCGATCAAAGCGAGAGTCGCCGCGTATCCGCACATACTTGCGCGACCCATCTTACCAAGTCAGGGATTGCGCAGGGCGGCGAGGGGGTCGAGGCGCGCGGCGCGGCGAGCGGGCGTAGCGAAGGTCGTCGAGCAGGCTCATGCGGCGGTCCTCCCCAAGCGGGCGTAGAGCGACTCGAAGATGGTCGAACCGTCGGCGAGACGCTGCTCGTCGGCGGCGAGTCGCAGCACGAGGCCGTCGATCAGCGAGGCCACGCCGGCGGTTTCGGGTCGCTGGAACTTCGCTTCTTTGCAGTCGATGTCGTGCACCACTTCGGCGACGGCCTGCAGCGCGGCGTCGCGGTTGCCGATGTGGTCGAGCAAAACCTCGAAGGTGCACAGGTTGCCGACGTGCGTGAACTCGCCCTCGAACATGTCGAAGCGGACGTGCTCGGGGGAAGACGCGTAGTTCTGCGGGTCGACAAACCGGAAGCGGGCTTGCGGGTCGATGAATCGGCGGATGAGCCAGGCCGACGCGATGCGGTCGACCTTGATGCCGCGGCGGGTGACCCAGATGCGGCCTTGCAGGGCGGCCGGTCGGGCGGGTGTTTCCTGGGCGGGGGAACGCAGAGTGTTGTCAATGGTATTCATGATATCCTCCAATTCTTCGCGGCTGGGCGCGTCGAAGAAGTCGATGCGGCGGACTTCGTCGAAGCGCCGTTTGAGGTTGCGGAAATCCGACTCGTCACCGGCCGAGGGGCCGGAGGCGCGCAGGCGCTCGAGCCAGGGGCGGGCCGTCGCGGCCAACTCGTCGTAGTCCGGCGCGCGCAGTTTGCGGAAGGCCTCGCGAATGGTCTCGTCGGAGAAACCGGCTACAGCGCCGGTGCGGAACAGCCAGGCCTCGCCGCCCTCCTGGACGATCTCGCGGCGGACCCACTGAAGGTCCTCCAGGGTCTCCTCGCCGGCCGGCAGCAAATAGGCTGAGTTCTTGACCGCCAAGGCCCCCAGTTCGTTCAGCCGGCGGAGGACCTTGGCGCGGAAATACGGGGGTTTTGGGGGGATCTGGTGGAGCAGAAGGAACCACGGGGCGAAGACACCGGGGTTTCCAATCGAAGTCATATCTTATAGCAACTGCTATACAGTACAGCAACAGCTGCTATTCGTCAACATCTATTTCGTAAGTCTTTGAAAAAAGGTATATTACGCGAAGCAGTGCTAAGCAACGAGGTGGTTTTTGGCCTGCCGCGCGGTCGGTCTCTTGACCCGATGGCGGCTCTTTCAGGCGGCGTAGCGTAGAACTTCTAGTTCGGTCGAGCGATCCACGGAATCAAACATCTGCTCGATTTTCAACATCACCGGGTGATCCAATTCGGTATCGTTGCATTGGCGGCACTGGAACACCGGCAATGCCTTAACGATGACGATGGAGGTGTCGCTCAGCTTGAAGGGTAGATCGGTAACTCGATCTTCCATTTGACCTCCACAGATCCGGCATCTCATGCCGATCCCTTCCTGACCCGAAAGTCTCGGTCTCTCGGTCCCACTCGTTGACGTTGGGAGTGTATACGGTCACAATTCGGATATTGTCACCTTGCACGTCCGTCGCGACCTGCAAATGAAGCCCGGCGACCCAACTCTAGTGTATCAGCGGGGCCATGTGTTCTCGTACCACTTGATATTGGCGGTGGCGCCGCCGATGAGGACGATGTCGGGGCGGCGGTCGGCGTTGAGGTCGGCGACGGCGCAGCCGGAGGCGGACATGGCGTCGTCGAGGACGCGGCGCTGCCAGCGGCTGCCGGCTGGGTCCTGCGAGTAGAAGATGTGGGCGCTCGCGACTTTCCCTTTGCCGCGGTCGCCGGCGACAATTTCGTCGCGGCCGTCGCCGTCGAAGTCGCCGACGCAGACTTCGTGGCCTTCGACCAGCTCGCTGAAGATGACGTTGCGCTGCCAGCGGCGGGAGGGGTCCTCGGTGTAGACCACCACTTCGTTGCCGTGCCAGGGCTCGACGGACGCTAAGTAGCGGCGCTGGCGGAGACGCCCGAGGGCGACGTCGCTCGAGCCGGCGCGGGGCGGGGGTTCCTCGTGGCCCTTGGCGAGCAGCGTGCTCGTCCACTTCGTTTTGTCGCCGCTGGCGCGCGCCTCGTGAAGCTTGATGCCGTCGAAACCGGCGGTTAGGAGCTGGTCGGCCTTGCCGCGGTTCCAGCGCGCAACCCGCACGCGGTGGAGGACGCCGGTGAGGGTGTCGTCGATGATGCGGCGCCGCCAGTCGCCGACATGGTAGTAGACTAGAGGTACACGATCCTCGTAGGCGGGCGCAAGCGCCCGGGGGCCGATCAGCGGGGCGTTGATCAATTCCTTCTTGCCGTCGCCGTCGACGTCGGCCCAGGCCAGGTGGTGGGAGGTGGTGAGCGCGTCGATCTTGCGCTCCTTCCAGCGCCGGCGCGGATCGCCCTGGTGTTCGAGGATCCAGACCAGGCCCTCGCTCTTGGCGGCGACCATCGAGAAGGCGCTCTCGACGGCCAACTCCGGGATGCCGTCGCCGTCGAGGTCGTGCGCGGCCAGGTTGACCAGGCCGCTCATGCCGTCGACCAGCACGTGGCGTTGCCAGGAGGGATTCTCGTACCAGGCGAGCTCGGTGATACGGGAAGTCAGACCGATGACGTCGGGGCGGCGGTCGTTGTTGAGGTCGACGACCAGCAAGGCGTAGCCGCCGGGGATTTTCCCCTCGATGGTGTGATGGCGGAACTCGACCTGGGCGGCGGCTGCGGCGGCCGAAAGCAACAAGCAGAGGACGCGGCTCATGCTCGACTATAATAGACGAACCGAGCCGCTGCGGGCAGTTTTCCGAAACAGCGAAAGCGAATCATGGGAGACGTCGCCATCCGGGTGCGCGATTTGCGGAAGGTGTATCGGCCGCAGGGGTCGAAGCCGGTGGTGGCGCTCGACGGCCTGTCGCTCGAGGTCGGCCGCGGGGAAATCTTCGGTCTGCTCGGGCCGAACGGGGCGGGCAAATCGACCCTCATCAAGATCCTGGGAACGATCACGGAGGCGACGTCGGGGGAGGCGTCGGTCTGCGGGTTCGACGTGAGGCGCGAGCCGCTCGCGGCGCGGCGGTCGATCGCGGTGGTGCTGCAAGCCACGGCGTCGGAGATGTTCCTGAGCGTGCGCGAGAACCTGATCACCTACGGAATGTTCCAGGGACTGTCGCGGCAGGAGGCAGCGCGGAAGAGCCGGGAAGTGGCCGAGCAGTTCGACCTCGCCGAGCACTTGGAGGAGAAGGCGCAGGACCTGAGCGGCGGTTTGCGGCGGCGGGTGCAGGTGGCGAAAACGTTCTTGGTGGACGTGCCGGTGCTGTTTCTCGACGAGGCGACCTCGGGCATGGACCCGGTGATCAAGCGGCGCGTGGTCGAGCTGTTCCGCGAGCGGGCGCGCCAGGGGTGCGCGGTGTTTCTGACCACGCAGATCTTGAGCGAGGCCGAGGAGCTGTGCGACCGCGTCGCGATCCTGAGCCATGGTCGGCTGAAGGCCATCGGCGACCTGCACTCGCTGAAGATGATGGCGCGGGAAGTTTACGAGGCCACGCTGACGTTCCCCGAGGTGACCGAGGAGCTGCTGGCGTTCTTCCGCTGTCGCCAGCCGGCGCGGCTCGAGCAGCAGGGCAACACGCTGCTCCTCGGGATCGAGGGTACGGAGACAGAGGTGCTGGAGCTCCTGGCCGAGGCGTCGCGGCGGTGGACGATGCTGCACTTCGAGGTGTCGGGGGCGAGCCTGGAGGACGTCTTCGTCGAAGTGCTGCGGAAGGGAGCCTGATGGGGGCGCTGGGGCCGATTTTTTACCGCGAGTTCAAGATCCGCACCACCAACCTGGTGTGGTTCTTCTTCGACATTCTGCTGCCCATCATTTATCTGCTGGTGTTCGGGCTGGGCTTCACGCGCGCCGTCGGGGAGAGCTTCACGGCGGGCGGGCGGACGCTGCCTTACAGCGCGTTTTTTCTGGGCGGGGTGCTGGCGATGGCGTCGTTCGGCATCGCTATCAATACTACCTGGAGCTGGTTCATGGACCGCGACAACGGCATCTTCTACGAGATGCTGACCTACCCGATGAACCGCGGCGAGATGCTGTTCGGGAAAGTGTTGTTCAACGTGCTGCTGTCGGTGCTGCAAGCGCTGTTGACGGTCTCTCTGGGCGCGGCGGTGATGGGGATCCCGGTACTGTGGGGGCGGCTGCCGCTGGTGCTGGCCGGGGTGATGACGGGCACGGCGGCGTGGTTTTTCTTCTTCTCGATTTTCGCGCTGCGCATCCGGCGCAACGACATTTACAACACGGCGATCAACATTGTGTACTTTCTGCTGATGTTCGCGTCGAGCCTGTTCTATCCGCTGGACCCCATGCCGGCGGCGCTGCGCTGGGTGGCCTCGGCGAACCCCATCACCTGGCAGGTGGATTTTCTCCGGTACGCCACGATCGGGCTGGGCGACGGCGGCGCGCTCGTCAGGGACGGCGCGCTGTTTCTGGCATTCACGGTGGCGGCCTTCGCGCTCGCGAACCGCTCGCTGCGGGCGCAGGAGTAAGCGACCGCCGGCGCATGCAGATACTAATGTCCTGTGTCACCTTGTCATTCCGAACGCAGTGAGGAATCCGCTGTATGACAGATGCCAGCGGCGGCTGGGTCGAGTCGAGTTATTCCGCGATCTGACTCAGGGTACTAGAATAGGTCCGGAGGGCCCCCCCCAATGTCACGAGCTTTCACCGCATTCACGATCGTTGTCTCTGGCATTCTCCTTTTCACCGGGTCGCTGGAGCTTGGCGCGCAGCCAACTGGCGCCGGCGCCGGCCAAGCCGGAGCGCGCACGCCGAGCATCGAGGAGCGGACCAGCGGCATGCAGAAGATGGATGGTTATTTCCCGATCTACTGGGACGAGCGAACCGGCAATCTGTGGCTCGAGATTCCACGCTTCGACGCCGAGTTCCTCTACACCACCGGTCTGGCGGCGGGCCTGGGATCGAACGATATCGGCCTGGACCGCGGACAGGCCGGCGGCGGCCGCCTCGTTTTCTTTCAGCGCGTGGGGTCCAAGGTGTTGTTGGTTCAGCCGAACCAATCGTTCCGATCCTCGAGCGGCAATCCCTCCGAGCGCCGCTCGGTGGCGGATTCGTTCGCCAGGTCGGTGCTGTGGGGCTTCACGGTCGCCGCCGAAAGCAGCGGCCGTGTGCTGGTGGACGCAACCGATTTCGTGCTGCGCGACGGCCACGGCGCCGGCGGCGCGCTGCGGCCCGGCCCGTATCGCGTCGATCGCACGCGCAGCGCGATCCACTTGCCGCGCACCAAAGCGTTCCCGAAGAACACCGAGATCGAAGTGACGCTGACTTTCGCCAGCGAGGCGGCGGGCGGCCGCGGCGGATTTGGCGGGCCGCCCCAGGGTCCGTCGTCGGCAACGGTCGCCAGCGTTACTCCCACCGCCGAGGCCGTGACGCTGCGCGAGCACTACTCGCTCGTCGAGCTGCCTGCCACTAATTACAAGACGCGCGAGAGTGATCCACGCGCCGGTTACGGCAGCCTGAACTTCCTCGACTACAGCGCGCCCGTCGGCGAGCCGATGGCCCGGCGTTACATTCGCCGCCACCGATTGGAAAAGAAGGACCCCAACGCGACGATGAGCGAGCCGGTGAAGGCGATCCAGTACTGGGTGGACGCCGGCGCGCCTGAGGACGTCAGGAACGCTCTGCTGGAAGGCGCGAGATGGTGGAACCAGGCGTTTGAAGCGGCCGGGTTCCGGAACGCCCTCCAGGTCGACGTTCTGCCGGACAACGCGGATCCGATGGATGTCCGCTACAACATGATCAACTGGGTGCACCGCTCGACGCGAGGCTGGAGCTCCGGGGCCACGGTCGCCGATCCGCGCACCGGTGAGATCATCAAGGCAACCGTTACGCTGGGCTCCCTTCGCGACCGGCAGGATTACATGATCTTCGAGGGCCTGTTGTCGCCGTACGCGACCGGCAGCGAGAAGCCCGAGGTGCTGTATCGGACGGCCCTGGCGCGCATCCGGCAGCTCGCCGCGCACGAAGTCGGCCACACGCTGGGACTCGGCCACAACTACTACAACAGCGCCAAGGGATGGATCTCGGTGATGGACTATCCGCACCCGCTCGAGAAGCTGCGAGACGACGGGACCATCGATCTGTCCGAAGCCTATGCCGCCCGAATCGGCGACTGGGACAAGGTAGCGATCAACTACGGCTACCGGCAGCTCGCGAGCGGCGACGAGACCGGGCCGCTCGCCCGAATCCTCGACGAGGCCTGGGCGCAGGATTTGCGCTACCTGACCAACCAGGACACCGATAGCCACCCCCGCGTCGATCAGTGGTCCAACGGCGTGAACCAGGCCGACGAGCTCAACCGCATCATGAAGATTCGCCGCGCCGCGCTCAACCGCATCGGCGAGCGCGCCATCCGCAAAGGCGCGCCGATGGCGACGATCGAAGAGCCCTTCGTGCCGATCTTCCTGTATCATCGCTACTCTGTGGAATCCGCCGCCTCCATGGTCGGCGGCATCGATTTTATTTATGCCTTCCGCGGCGACGGACGCACGCCGCTGAAGCGGGAGTCGGCCGCGAACCAGCGCCAGGCGCTCGAGGCGCTGGCCAATACCTTGAAGCCTGCTGAGCTGGCGGTGCCCCAGCAGGTCCTCGACGCGATTCCGCCGCGGCCGCCCGGGTTCGGGCGCCACCGCGAGCTGTTCCCGCGCACGACGGGAGACGGCTTCGATCCTCTCAGCCCGGCGACCGTCGCAGCGGACGTAACCATCGGCTTCCTGCTGCAATTCGACCGCGCGGCGCGCCTGGTCGCCCAGCACGCCCTGGACCCATCGCTGCCGGGCCTGCAGGAAGTCATCGACCGGCTGACGAAGGCCGTCTTCGACGCGCCGGCCGCCACGCCGTATGAAGCCGAGATCCGCCGGGCGGAGGAAGGGGTGCTGGTGGATCGTCTGATGCGGCTGGCCACAGCCGCGCCCAACGGGCAAGTACGCGCTATCGCATCGTTCAAACTTGGAAAGCTGGCCGCCCGCTTGCGCGTCGAGCCCGGCCCGAGCGAAGCCGAGCAGGCGCAGCGCGCGCTGCTGGCCTCCGACATCAAGCGGTTCTTGGAGCGTCCTGCCGAGACGATGCGGCCTATTCCGGCGCCGGATTCCCCGCCGGGCGCGCCGATCGGCGGCGACGCCGGAATGCACTGGCTCGACCGGCCGCCGGTCTGTCAGGCCTTACAGTAGGCGCGCGGATGAAGATCCGAACCACGGTCGTAGGCAGCTATCCGGTCCCGCTGTGGCTCTACGGAAACCCGTCGCGCGTGGCCCTGCGCGACGCGGTGATGACCGTTCTCAACACGCAGGAGATGGCTGGGCTGGACGTCATCGCCGGCGGGGAGCTCGACCGCTTCGATCCATCCCATCCGGAAACCAACGGGATGATCGACTATTTCACCACGCGCCTGGCGGGCATTCAGACTAGGTACTCAGTGTCGGATCTGGAGGCCTTTCGCGCCGACTCGGGGATGAGCTTTCGCAAGGCGCCGGCGGGGATGGTGACCGCCGAGGTCGGCGAGGGGGTGCTGAACCTGCCGGCGGACTGGGAGTTTCTGAGCGGGCTGACGCGGCATCCGCTGAAGTTCACCTGCACGGGTCCGCACATGCTGGCCAAGACGCTCACCGACCGGCGCTACGGGGGCGCGCCGAAACTGGCGATGGCGATCGCGGGCGTGCTGCGGGCGCAATTGGCGCGGGTTTCGGCGGCGCAGCCCGCGCCGGCGGTGATCCAGATCGACGAGGCCAACATCAGCGGGCATCCCGAGGATCGCGAGTGGGCGGCCGGGGCGATCAATCATGTGCTCGACGGAATCACCGTGGAGCGCGCCGTCCACATCTGCTTCGGCAACTACGGCGGGCAGACGATTCAGAAAGGGTTCTGGCGGGACCTGATCCCGTTTCTGAACGCGCTGCGGGTGAATCATCTGCTGCTCGAGTTCGCGCGGCGCGGTTACGACGAGCTGCCGGCGTTTCGGGATCTCGATCCGAAGATCGCTCTGGGGCTCGGCGTCGTGGACATCAAGGACAACGCCATCGAGCCGCCGGGGCTGATCGCGTCGCGGATCGAGAACGCGGTGAAGGTTTTGGGCGAGAGCCGTGTGGGGTGGATCCATCCGGACTGCGGTTTTTGGATGCTGCCGCGAAACGTGGCGGACGGCAAGATGCGGTCGCTGGTCGAGGGCCGGGAGCTTTATGCGGGGGGTGGGGGATAGGGGGGCCGTCGAAGGCATGTTATCATCGAGAATAGGAGTGATAACATGATCCGGACGCAGGTGAGCCTGGACAAGCAGGAATACGCGCTGGGCGCTGGCCAAGAAGGAGGCCAGGGCGCTGGGGATTTCGGTGGCGGAGTTCGTACGCCGCGCCATCCGCGAGAGGCTGCCGGTGCGAGGCGAGGCGCCGTGGATGCGGTATGCCGGGCTGGTGGAGTCAGGCGACGGGGGGTCCAGCCAGTCGATCGACGAGGTCGTCTATGGTACGAAGGACTGAATGCTGCGTCGACACCGCCGCGTTGATCGCGTTCTTGGACCGATCCGACACCCACCACAACTTGTTCCGGCGGTTGTTCGCCAGCCCGCCGCCGCTGGTGGCCTCGGCATTGGTAGTGGCGGAGGGACATGGGTGGTTTCTGCGTCGCTATGACCAACAGCGAGCCATTCAGTTCCTGACCTTCATCCGCGAGGCCCCCCTGATGCTTCTGGGGTTCGGCCGGGACGAGTTCGAGCAAGCGGCGCAGCTCATCCGACGTTTTTCGGACCAGGCGTTGACGCTGGCGGACGCGCACGGTCTCGTCGCCATGAGGGAGCGCGGGATATCCGTGTGTTGGTCAACCGATCGGCATCTCACGCTGACGGGGGTGTCGCTCGTCGAGTAGCCGGGGCGGCGCGGTATACTGGTGGTTCAGGCCGGGAGGAGCTATGAAACGCTACTGGAAATTCGGGGCCCTTACGGCGGTGATCCTGCTGACCCTGGGCTGGCTGGCGGTGGCGGGGATCAATGAGAGCAAGACCTACTACGTCACGGTCGAGGAGCTGCAAGGGCAGGGCGCCAAAGCGCTCGAGCGGCGGCTGCGCGTCGCCGGAGACGTCGAGCCGGGATCCATCGTGCGCGCCAGCGGACGCGTCGAGTTTTTGCTGAAGCAGGAGACCCGCATGCAGAAGGTCGTTTACACGGGCCGCGATCCGCTGCCGGATACCTTCAAGGACAACGCGCAGGCGATCTGCGACGGGCGTCTCGGCGCCGACGGGGTGTTCGAGTCGAAGAAAATCCAGGCCAAGTGCGCCTCCAAATACGAGGCGAAGCCGGGCGCCGAGCCGGGGCAGCAGGCGGCGGCGCCCAAGTCGAGCTGAAGCGGTCCGGACGGGGGCCGGGTTGAGGTATGGAAAATCTCGGATCGCTGGCCCTGCTGCTCGCGCTATGTCTTGCTTCCTACGCGATTCTCGCGGCGTTAATCGGCAAGTGGAAGGATAAGCCTTACCTGGCGGTGAGCTCGGAGCGGGCCGTGCTGGCGGTGTGGACGCTGGTGACGGCGGCCTCGGGCGTTCTGCTCTACCTGATTTTCCAGGACGATTTCCGGCTGAGCTTCATCGCCTCGCACAGCAACCGGGACCTGCCGGCGGCCTACAAGTTTTCCGTCTGGTGGGGCGGGCAGGAAGGCTCGCTGCTGTTCTGGCTGTGGATCCTGTCGACCTACGTGCTGGTGGCGGTGTACACCAACCGGCGGAAGCATCGCGACCTGCTGCCGTACGTGATCGCCGTGCTGGGGGCGATCCAGGTCTTCTTCCTGATCCTGGTGGTGTTTCCGGTGAGCCCCTTCCGGGTACTGGCAATGGGCGGGGAGATCACGGCGGCGCCGGACGGGCGGGGGCTGAACCCGCTGTTGCAGCACCCCATGATGCGGATCCACCCGCCCATGCTGTATCTGGGTTACGTGGGCTTCAGCGTGCCGTTCGCGTTCGCCGTGGCGTCCCTGATCACGCGGCAGCGGGGCGAAGCCTGGATCCACACCACGCGAATCTGGACCATGGTGACGTGGCTGTTCCAGACCTGCGGGGTCGTGCTGGGGATGCGCTGGGCGTACGCGGTGCTCGGCTGGGGCGGCTACTGGGACTGGGACCCCGTCGAAAACGCCTCGCTTCTGCCGTGGATCACCGGGACGGCCTTCCTGCACTCCGTGATGATGCAGGAAAAAAAGGGAATGATGAAGGTCTGGAACATGGTGCTGGTCTCGGCGACGTTCTGGCTGGCGATCTTCGGCACCACCCTGACGCGCAGCGGGATCGTCAGCTCGGTGCACGCCTTCGCGCAGTCGCCCATCGGCAACTACTTCGTGACCTTCCTGAGCCTGGGGATCGCCGCGACGGTCTACCTGATACTGAGCCGGCTGGAATACCTGAAGAGCGAAAACCGGCTGGAGTCGGTGATCTCGCGGGAGTCGAGCTTTCTGTTCAACAATCTCATCCTGCTGGCGTCGTGCTTCGCGGTGCTGTGGGGGACGCTGTTTCCGGTGATCTCCGAGGCGGTGACCGGGGAGAAGATTAGCGTGGGGGCGCCGTTCTACAACCGCATCACGATTCCGATCGCGCTGTTTCTGCTGCTGCTGACGGGCGTAGGCCCGCTGTTCGCGTGGCGGCGCACCTCGGCGGAGAGCCTGAAGCGCAATTTTCTGTGGCCGTCGGCGCTGTCGCTGGCGCTGGCCGTGGCGCTCGGCGCGCTCGGCGTGCGGGACGTCTACGCGCTGATGACCTTCCTGTTGTGCGCCTTCGTGACCTTGACGGTGGCGCAGGAGTTTTACAAGGGGGCGCGGGCGATCCAGGCCAAGCGCGGCGGCTGGCTGGCGGCCTGCGGCGTGGAGCTGACGCACCGCAATACGCGGCGCTACGGCGGCTACCTCATCCACGTCGGGATCGTCGTGATTTTCGCGGGCTTCGCGGGCAAGGCGTTTTCGAGTCACGCCCAGGACGAGCTGAAAGTCGGGGACACGCTCCAGGCGGGGGCGTACTCCTTTCGCCTCGCGGAGTTGAAGAGCGCCGACAGCCCCAACTACGCCAGCCAGACGGCCAACATCGAGGTGTCGAAGAACGGTCAGCGGCTCGAGACTATGCGGCCGGAGCGGCGGTTCTATCACGCCAGCCAGCAGCCCACCTCGGAGGTGGCCATCCGGGCGCGGCTGAAAGAGGACGTCTACGTGGTGTTCGCCGGCGTGGCGAACGACCAAACGCCGGTGATCCAGGTGTTCGTCAACCCGCTGGTGAACTGGATATGGATCGGGACGTTCGTGGTGATTTTCGGGACGATTGTAGCGCTGGTGCCTAGCAAAGTGAAGCTGGCCTGGGCGCGGACGCAGGTGGTGGGGGCGGTGCGCAAGCATGAGGTCGCCGCGAGAAGCTAGATTCACCGCAGAGACGCGGAGGGCGCGGAGGATACTGTTCCTCTGCGTTCTCTGCGTCTCTGCGGTTAATTCCCAAACCGTCACCACCGGCGAGAAGTTGTATGTGCGGACGCGGGCGATCGGGGACAAGCTCAAGTGCCAGTGTTCGTGCAACTACTCGGTCGGCTCCTGCAACATGCTGAACTGCCACTTCAAGACGCCGGTGGATGAAGAGATACGGGCGGGGCTGACAACCGGCGACAGCGAGGAGACCATCATCGGCCGGCTGAAGCAAAAGTACGGAACGGTGATCCTGGCGTCGCCGCCGGCGGAGGGGTTCAACGTGCTGGGATGGTTGATGCCGTTCGTGGCGCTCGGGATCGGGCTGCTGGTCGTTCGATATGTAGTGGTGCGATGGCGGCGGCCGCAGCCGGCGGCGGCCGTGCCGGGAGCCGTGATGGCGAAGTTCCGCGACGAAATGGAAAAAGAGCTGGCCGATCTGGAGTAAGATTCCCCGCATCATGATATTTGCCGCCGCCGCGCTGCTGACCGTGGGCGTGGTGGTGTTCACGCTGCTGGTGCGCGAGAAGGACCTGCCGGCGCCGGAGCCGGTTTCGCCGACCGCGCACCTCGACGAGCGCAAGAAAGCCATCTACGAGAACCTGCGGGACTTGCAGTTCGAGTACCGCATGGGGAAGCTGTCCGACGCCGACTACGCGGCGACCAAGACCGACCTGCAGCAGCAGCTCGCCGTGGTGCTGGCGGGGATCGAGAAACTGCTGGGCAAGACCAAGGCGGCGGCCGCGGCGGCCCCGGCGCCCTCGCCGGCCGCGCCGCCGGACGCTTATGTATGTCCGCGATGCTCGGCGTCCTTCCCGCACCCCATGAAGTTCTGCGGCGAGTGCGGCCAGCCAATGCCGGCGGCCTCATGAGAACCCGGATCGTCGCCGTGGTTCTAGCGGGCGCCGGCGTGGCGCGCGCGGCGATCGAGGGCGTCGCGCACAACGGCACCACCGGACGCCCGCAGGCCGGCATCGAAGTGACGCTGCTGAAGCTCGAGCAGGGAATGACGCCGGTGGGCACGACCCGCACCGATGCCCGCGGGAAGTTCCGCTTCGCGCAAGCCGTGGCGGCGGACAACCTGATGCTGCGGGCGGAGTTCGAGGGCGTCGCCTACACCGAGCGCGTGCCGTCGGGCGCGCGGGCCGGCGACATCAGCGTCACCGTGTATGGCGCGGTGGAGGCGACGGCGAGCGTCCCGGCGCCCGACCAGCATGTCGTTCTGGTCGAGCCCGCCGGCGAAGAGATGGTCGTCAACGAGAGTTTCCTCTACAACAACCAGGCGCGGCCGCCGGTGACCTACGTGGCCTCGAAGAGGGGGACGCTGCGGTTTTTCCTGCTGCCGGGAGCCAAAGGCATCGTGCAGGTGAGCGCGACCGGGCCGGCCGGGATGCCGCTGCGATCCTCGGCGGACAAAACGGCCGAGGCGGGCGTCTACGAGGTCAACTTCCCGATCAAGCCGGGGGAGAGCCGTATTGATTTGACCTACCTCGTGCCGTACAAGCCGCCGCAGGAGTTCTCGGTGCGCAACCTCTATTCTGGCGTGATGACGCGCCTGGCGGCGCCGATCGGGGTAACCCTGGCGGGCGAGGGATTGCAGTCGCTCGGAGCAGAGCCGAAGACCAAAGCCACCATCTTCGACGCCGGCCGGGGCGCGCTCGCGCGGCTGACGATCAGCGGCGAAGGACGGCTGGCGCGATCGAGCGAAGGGGAAGACGGCGGCGGCGAGGATATTTCGGTGCGCCCGGCCGCGGTCGATGAAAAGCTCGTCTGGATCCTGGCGATCGCGGCGGGGATTCTGGCGGTGGGATTCTACGGGCTCTACACGGCAAAGCCGGGCGCGGCGCCGCAGCGCACCGGCGGCGGGCAGCAGCCATGAGCGGCGAAACGTTGATCGCGGCGCGCGGGGTCTGGAAGTTTTTCGGCGACTTCGCGGCGCTGCGGGAGATCGACCTCGAGATCGCCGCCGGCGCCACGCTGGCGCTGCTGGGACGCAACGGAGCCGGCAAGACGACGCTGCTGCGGCTGCTGGCGGCGCTGGCCAGCCCGTCGCGCGGGACGATCACAGTCGGCGGCGGAAACCTTCGCGAGGGGACCGAGCGGCGGCGGATCGGTGTGATCGGCCACGGCATCTGGATCTACGACGAGCTAACGGCGGCGGAAAACCTGGAGTTTTTCGGCCGCTTGTACGGCGTCGACTCGCCGGGCGGCCGCGTCGCCGAGTGGCTCGAGAAAACGGGCTTGGCGCGCGCCGGCGCCAGCACGGCGCGGGAGTTCTCGCGCGGCATGCGGCAGCGGCTGGCGATCGCGCGAGCCTTCTTTCACGAACCGGAAATCCTGCTGCTCGACGAGCCGTTCACGGCGCTCGACGATCGCGCCGTCGAGCTGCTCAGCGGGCTGATCGAGGAGGCGCGCGCCAAGGGGCGTACGGTCATTATAAGTACTCATCAACTGCGCGAGGCGCTGGCCGTGGCCACCGAGGTCGCCGTCCTTGACCGCGGCCGGCTGCGCGTGCACCAGCCGGTGAGCGAGGCGTGGCGCGCCGCCCCCGAGCAAACCTACCGCCAGTACATGGAGCCGGCGTCCTGATGGGGTTCCTGCGCGCCGCCGGGGCGGTCGCCCGTAAAGACCTGCGCATCGAGTGGCGCAGCCGCGAAGTCACCAACGCGGCGTTCTCGTTCGCGCTGGTGGTGCTGCTGCTGTTCAGCTTCGCGTTCGATCCGAGCGGCGAAGAAACCCGCGCCATGTCGGGCGGTCTGCTGTGGGTGGTGTACAGCTTCGCCGGCGTGCTGGCGCTGAACCGCAGCTTCGCGCGGGAGGCGGCCAACGACTGCCTGGACGCGCTGGTGGCGGCGCCGGCCCCGCCGGCGGCCGTCTTCCTGGGCAAGGCGCTGGCCAACGCCGCGCTGCTGCTGCTGCTCGAGGCCGCCTGCCTGCCCGTGTTCGGGATCTTCTACAATGTCGGTTGGACGGTGAGCCCGGGCTGGCTCGCGCTCGTTCTCGTGCTGGGAACCTGGGGATTCACCGTGGTGGGGACGTTCTTCAGCGCGCTGACCGTGAACCTCCGGATCCGCGAGCTGATGCTGCCGCTGCTGGTGTTTCCGATCACGGTGCCGGCGCTGATGGCGTCGGTGCAACTGACCACGGCGCTGTTCGCCGGCGAGCCGATCGCGGCGGAGATGATCTGGGTGCAGTTGCTGGTGGCCTTTGACCTGATCTTCACGCTGCTCGGGATGGCCATGGTGGAATTCGTGCTGGTGGGCTGAGGATGCGAAACGGATCGGGGTGGCTGTTTCCGGCGGTGACGGCGGCGGGGATCATCGCCGCGCTGTACCTGATCTTCGTCTGGGTCCCGACCGAACGTTCGATGGGGATCGTCCAGCGGATCTTCTATTTCCACCTGCCGTCGTGGGGCGTCGCGGCGGTGGCGATCTTCGTGAGCCTGGGGGCGAGCATCCGGTACCTGGCGACGCGCGACTTCCGGTACGACGAGGTCGCTGTGTCGTCGATCGAGATAGGGTGGGTGTTCGACAGCGTGAACCTGCTGACGGGACCGTTCTGGGCGAAGCCGGTGTGGGGAATCTGGTGGACCTGGGACGCGCGGCTGACCTCGGCGTTCGTGCTGTGGCTGATGATGGCGGGCTACCTGATCCTGCGCCGGGCGATCGATGAGCCCGGTACGCGGGCGACGCTGTCGGCGGTGCTGACGGTGTTCCAGAGCGTCGGCGTGGTCATCGTGTACATGGCGAACCGCTGGTGGCGGACGCAGCACCCGCAGCCGGTGATCGCGGGCGGCGAAGGCTCGGGCCTCGACTCCAACATGTGGCTGACGCTGCTCGCCTGCCTTGCCGCGCTGCTCGTACTGTACGCCTGCCTGTTGCGGCTAAGACGGCGGCTCGAACGGCTGCGCCGCGAGGCGGAAGGCTTGCGGCGAACGGTGCATAACCTGGCTTGAGAGGACGGCTATGGAAGAGAACCTGAAGTGGCTGTGGTACGCGTTTTCGGTGGCCTGGGTGATTCACGCGGCCTACCTGGCGAGCCTCGGCCGGCGCGAAAAGAAGCTGCGGGACGAGATTGAGGCCCTCAAGGCGATGGTCGAGGAACGGGCGAAGCGGTGACGATCTATAATAGGTGTTGGCTGCCATGACCGCGCCCGCACCAACCCTCGTCTCGGTCGAGGAGTACTTGCGGACCGATTACAGTCCGGACTGCGATTACGTCGAGGGGGAACTGCAGGAGCGAAACGTCGGCGAGAAAGATCACGGCAAGGTGCAGAAGGCGCTGATCCTTTACCTGGGCCCGCGGGAGAAGCAGTTCGGGATCTGGGTCATCGCGGAACAGAGGTTGCAGGTGACTGCGACTCGATTTCGGGTGCCGGACATCTGTGTAGTGGTAGGGCCTGAGCCCGGCGAACAGATTCTAACTCGCCCGCCGGCCATCTGCGTCGAGGTCGTGTCTCCGGAAGATCGCATGAGCCGGATCCAGGAGAAGATCGACGACTACCTCCGATTCGGCGTCCGCTGCGTCTGGGTGATCGATCCGAAGACGCGGCGGGCCTGGATGTACACGCCGGACGGAATCGCGGAAGTCAGGGACGGCATGCTGCGCGCGCCGCTCGGGGACGGCCGGGAACTCGCCGTTCCTCTCGCCGAGATTTTCGCCTAAGCTACTTCACCCGATCGAGCGTCATCTCCAAGAACTTTCGCCACTCCTTGCCGTCGCGGGAGAACTCCCCGGTCTCGCGCCATTGGGACGCGGTCAGGCGGATGGCGAATCGAATGTGGACGGGGCCTTCCTGGAATCCCCATTCCATGCCCTCGGGGGTGAGTTTCACCTCGCTGTCGCGGAACTGGCCGCCGGGCAAGCGCCAGGAGCGAAACCGATACTGCTTCGCGGCCGGCTCGTAGGAGAGAACCGCCAGGGCGTTGTGCGCCGGCGCGCCCTCTTTGTCTTTGCCGAGGCCCTCGACGAGCAGCACCAGTCCGTCGAGTCTTCGCTGGATGGTCTCATCGATACTGAACTCGTGTCGCTGCCCCGGGAACATCTCCGACCAGCCTTGTCCCTTCCAATGCCCGACCCAGCGGTCGAGCTTCTGCATCGCCTCGATCGTGGCGGGGTCCGGCTTGGCCGTCTGTGCGAACAGGATGGGCGCGAGGCCCAACGCGATGGCCGCCACGGCTACAGGATTCACAGACAGCACGATCCCTCCTCTAGGAATCAAAACCGGAACCGGTAGCGCGCCGTCAAGCTGCGCCCAGGCGCGTCCAGGCCCCAGCCGATGCCGTGATAATTCTTGTCCAGGATGTTGGAGAAGTCAAGGATCACGTCGGCGCGCTCGCCGAGCGGGAAGCCGCCGCGCAGTCCGACGGCGCCGTAGCCGGGGATGGCGAGGAACAGCGGCGCGGAATCGGCCCCGCCCAGCACGCGCTGCTGGACTTGGGCGAGCGTCTCGCCGGTCGCTCGCAGCCGGCCGTCCGCGACCAGGCCCCGGACGCGCGCGCCATTCTCGAAGAAGCTCGCGATGCTGGCGCGCGAGCGCGAGGCGCCGACGCGCCGGTCCGCGAGCGCGAGCGAGGATAGCCGCTCCTGGCGGCCGGCGACCACGCCGTAAAGCTCCACCCAGTGACGCCGCGACGGAGGGGCGTACAGGAGATTCAGATGCATCGCGGCGGGAGGCACTCCCGGCTCGATGTCGGGAGGCGCCCCGGTGATCCTGTCGCTGGCGCGCACCCACGTGAAGTTCTCCCGCACGCTGAACGTGGGCGTGAGCCGGAGGCGCAGCGAATGCTCCAGACCCCGGATGCGAGCGCCGCCGTGGTTGGCGCGGACGAGCACCGGATTGGCGGCCAGCGGAACGAACACGGCGCCGCTCGCCAGCTGCCGCGAGACGATCTGGTCGCCGAGCGGCTGGCCGACCGCGCCGGGCGGCAGAAGCAGCGTTTGCGAAACGATGGTATTGCCAAGATTCATCCAGAAGCCGGTCAGCTCGGCCCGAAAGCGGCTGGTGCGGACCTGGAAACCCAGATCGAAGTTGTCGCTGGTTTCCGGGCGCGCGCGCTCGACCCCGGCGCCGGTCGAGACGGCGCGGTCGTCGGCGCGGCTGCCGATCACGGCGCCGCGCCCGGCCAGCTCGGCGGCCGAGGTCTCGTAGAAGCCATTCCCCTGCAGGCCGAGCGTGCCGAGATCGGTGACGTTGGGAGCCCGGAAGCCATGACTGTACTGGGTGTGGATGGAGAGCGGCTCGGCGAGCGTCACCACCACGCCGGCGCGCCCGGTGAGATGGTTCGCCGCCAGCGAGTCGTCGGGAAACAACGGGCGGCCGCCGACGAGCGGGCTGTTTGCGGCGCGCGAGCGGTACGACGCGCCGCCGAAGCGGAGGGCGCCGCTGACGCGCAGCCGGTCCTTCGAAAGCGGCGACCAGATCTCCTGCACGAACAGTCCGTGCTGCCAGTAGAGCGCGCCGTGCGGGACGCGTGGCCGCGTGATTGTGACCGCGGCGGTCAGCGGATTCACCGTAAACGCCGGGGCCGCGATCCGCTCGCGATATCCTTCGCCGCCCAGGGTGATGGAATGGACCCCGGCCCGCTTTTCGAGCTGGAAGCTCAAACCCCAGACCTGCGTTCGCTCATACTGGCGCGTGATCGGCCCGGCCGGATCGCCCTGGCCGCCCTGGTTGACGCGCTCCTCGCGCTGCGCGTTGTAGGACGCCGAGACGGAGGCCTGGTTGAAGAAACCGGCGCCGACCACACTGTATCGCAAGTAGGCGAAGTCGAGCATCAGGTTCCGCAGGTCGGCGATGAGGTTGCCGTCGCCGCCGAGCAACTGGTCGTAGCGCTTGCTGCCGTCCTGCTGCGACCGCTCGTAGTGGCCGCTGATCTGCCGGCCTTCGGCCAGCCGGTAGTTCACGCGGAGCAGGCCGCCGTACTGGGTGAAGCCCGTGTCGGGAAGCCGGGCGCCCAAGAGGTTCGACGGCAGGCCGAGGAAGCGCGTCACCGCGGCGTGGCTGTCAAGGCCTCGGCCGGTCCGCGCCGTGTTGATTCGGCGGCCGGACGCGCTCGCCAGCGCCGCCAGCCGCGGCGTGCTGTAGCTCAGGAGCGCGCTGCCGCCAAGGCCGTGGGTCGCGTAGTTGTAGAGCGGCGCGATCTCGCCGTGCCAGAATCGGCCGGATGGGGCGAACGCGGGCGAGCGGGAGATCATACTCACCGTGCCGCCGAGCGAATCCGAGCCATATTGCGCGCTGTTCGGGCCGCGCAGCACCTCGATGCTGTCGAGGTGGGCGGCGTCCTGCAAATTGAGAAACGTGCTGACGCCCCCGCGCTGCGCCGAAGTGCTGTAACGGACGCCGTCGCGATAAACGGCCACCCCTTTGCCGGTGAGCCCGCGCACAAAAAAACCGCCGAGAGACGGGCTGGTCTTCTGCTGGGCGACGCCGGGCTCGCCGTCGGCGGCCTCGCTCAGCGTGGTCACCGCGCGCTCCGCCAGCACGTTCTCGGGGATCACGTTCACGCGCTGGGCGATGCGCGCGACGCTCTCCACCTGGCTGGTTTCCGCCGTAACGGTGATCTCGGAGGCCACCGGGCTCAGCGTGAGCGAGAGGTTGAGGCGCAGCGGTTGTTCGCGGCGGGCCTCGACGGGAACGCGGCGCGGGGCGAAGTCCCGCTTAGTGATTTCCAAGGCATAGGTATTGGGAGGCAAGTCCAGGCGAAACTCGCCGCGTTCGTCGGTTTGGGCGGCGGCCACGACGGCCTGCTGGGCGTTGAAAACGGTGGCCGTGGCGCCGCTCACCGGCGCCCCGCTGCGATCGACGACGCGGCCAGCGACGGTCGCCAGGTCCCCGGCTGCCAGCGCCCGCAACGATAACAGGCAGCCGAGCAGAGCGCTCTTCATGTCCTCAGCGCGCGGAAGCCTTGGAGATCCCGGCCAGGAAGTCGAGCAAAGCCCGGTTGAACTCTTCGGGTTTCTCCATCATCAGGAAATGGCCGACGCCGTCCCAGGGGCGGTAGTCGAGCCGGGGGAAGATCCGGCGGGCGTATTGCTCGGTTTCCGGCCTCAGGCCGGGGTTGTTCGCCAGGATCGCCAGCGCCGGAACGTCGATGGGATCGGGCTTCCAAGTTAGTACCTCGCTCATGCTCTCCATCGCCGAGGCCAGCACGTGCTGGGGCGTGGCGGTCATTTTCGACCGGATCTCCTCGCGCACCGCGGTCGAGGTGATCGGCGCGAACATGGCGTCGACCATCTTCTCCATGGTGGCGCGGTAGTCCGGCTTGCGGTAAAGAGCGGCGAAAGCCGCAAACTGGGCCTTGGCCTTCTCGATCGCGGCCGGATCTTCGGGTGGCACTGGGAAGCGGGCGTCGACGGCGACATAGCCGCTCGCCTTCTTGGGATACAGGCGCAGGAACTTCAGCCCCACCGGGCCGCCCATGCTGTGGCCGACGAGCACCGCCCGCTCGACGCCGGCGTCGCGCAGCACGGCGTCGACGGCGCGCGCGAACAGCTCCAGCGTGTAGTCGATCGGCGGCTTGTCGCTCTGGCCGTGGCCGGGGAGATCGACGAGCAGCACGCGGTGTTTCGCGGCGATGGCGTCCGACTGCAGCCGCCAGAACGTCATGTCGCACGTCCAGCCGTGGATGAACACGACGGCGGGCGAGCCGGAGCCGACGCTGCGGTAGTGAACTTTGTGGCCGTCGAGCGTGGCGTACCGCGAGGGCGGATCGGCGGCCCGCGCCGCCGGGAGCAGGAGCAGAGCCAGGGCCAGACGGGAGCGCATATGTTTACCTAGACAGATTCTTCGAGCAGCTTGACCAGGGCGTGGAGCGTCCGATTTACCGGCGTCGGGACGCCGAGCTGCGCGCCGCGCGCGGCCACCTGGCCGTTCAGCGCGTCGATCTCGGTGCGCTTCCCGCGCGCCAGGTCCTGTGCCGTCGACGAGGTGGCGTTTTCCATGGCTTGGGCAAGCTTCCACGCCGCTTCGACCATGTTAGCATCGGGCAGCCGGATGCCGGCGGCGCCCGCGACGGCGACGGCCTCTTCGACGACCGCGCGGATCACCTGGTGCGTCCACGGATTTTGGGCGGCCGGGCCGTAGCGCGAGCGGCCGAGCGCCGAGACGGCGTTGAAGGCGCAGTTCAGGATCAGCTTGGCCCATAGCTCGCCGTCGATGTTCGCCGAAACGCGGCACGGGACTTCGGCGCGCGCGAACATCGCGGCGATGCGCCCCAGATCGCCGCTGCGGCCTTTTCCCAGAAGATCCCCGACGATGAGATCGCCGCGGCCGGAGTGCTGGAGGCGGCCCGGCGCGGTCATGGCGCAGGCCACGTAAACCACCGCCGCGATCGCCTCGATCCCGGACGCTTCGCGAATCCGCTCCACGTTGTCGACGCCGTTTTGCAGGCTGACGACGACCGCCCCGCGAGAAAGGTTCGGCGCCAGGGATTTGGCGGCCGTCTCCGTGTCCGGCGTCTTGACGCAGAACAGCACAATCTCGGCGCCGCGCGCGGCGGCCAGATCGGTGGACGCCGCAACCGGAATCTGCTGCCGGAAACGCAGGGTGTCGAGGAACAGGCCGTCTCGCGCGATGGCTTCGACGTGCGCCGCGCGGCCGAGGAGTGTGACGGGCGCGCCGGCGCGCGCCAGCATGCCGCCGAAATAGCAGCCCACGGCGCCCGCGCCCATCACCGCCGTGCGCGGCCAGGCGGCGCCCGTCATTGCTCAGACCTTCTTGAGAATCTCGCGCAGGCGCTTGCCGACGACCTGCTCCTCGCCGGGCTCGAGCATCCACACGGCGACCTGGATGGCGTCCCTGTGCTCCGGCACCACCTCGATGCGCGGCTCGCCCTCCCGCAACTGGCGGACTACCTCCGCCGTGCTCAGTCCTGATGCGGCATAGTCCCAGGTGAGCCGGAGGTGCGGGGCGTGGTTGGCGATCTCCGGGACGTACATGTCCTTCTTGATTGCCTTGAGAGGCGCCAGCAGGTCGCTGATCGTTTGGACGCGCTTTTCCCAGGTTCGCCACTGCGCCTGGTGATCCTGCTTCAGGTACAGCTCGAGCGCCGCCCACAGGCCGATGATCTCCTCCTTGCCGACCTTGTTGGTGCGGGCGACCGAGTCGCTGTAGGGATTGTTGTTGAGAACCGCGGCCTCGATGAGGTCCTTGCGGCCGAGCAGCAGGCCGGAGCACTGCGGACCGCGCAGGCCCTTGCCGCCGGAGATCGCCACCAGGTCGAAGCCCATCTTGAGATACCGGGTGAGGTTCTCGACAGGCGGCACGTCGGCCGCGCAGTCATTGAAAGTAGGCACGCCGAGCTTTTTGCCGAGCCGGGCGAACTCCTCGTCTTTGATCTCGCCCCTGGGATTGTTGGAGTTGAGGAACAGCATCAGGGCGGTGCGCTCGCCCGCGGCGCGCTCCAGGTCCTCGCGGCTCTGAACCTCGACGAGGCGGACGCCGACGTTGCGGACGGCGTGGTCGTAGCCGAAGCGGTGCGACTTCTGGATGATCACTTCGTTCTTCATCCCGGCGGTGTCGGGGATGCGCCGGATCTTCTCCGGATCCTTGCCGGCCACGCAGGCCGCGGTCCCCAGCGTCAGGGCCGAGGCGGCGCCAGCGGTGACCAGGGCGGCCTCGACGCCCAGCAGCGAGGCGATCTTCTTCCCGACCGCTTCGTGCAGCTCGTCGATATTTACATACTGCCGCGAGGCGCCTTCCAGCGCCTCCACGGCTTCCTTCTGCATCAGCGAGCCGCTCAACCGGGTATAGGTGCCGGCGGCGTTGATCAGCGGGCGGATGCCGAGCTCTTTGTAAACGTCGCGTTTGGCGGGCTTGGCGGCGGCGAGCGAAGCGGGCAGCAGCGCGCCCGCGCCGGGCACGGCGGCGGCCAGTTGCAGGAATCCTCGGCGGTTCGCGGGCATGACAAACCTCCGCGAACGAGGATACCATGGCGGCGTGCTGGTTGCCGGACTGATGAGCGGAACGTCGGCCGACGGCATCGATGTGGCGCTGGTGGAAATCCGCGGCGCTGGATTCGGGATGCTGGTGCAGCCGCTGGCGCACGCCGCGTTCCCGTATCCGCCGGAAGTACGCGCGGCGGTGCTGGGGGTCTCCAACGCGGCCACGCACACGGCCGAGATCGCGCGCCTCAACTTTTTGCTCGGGGAGTTGTTCGCCGAGGCCGTGATTCGCGCCTGCCGCCGGGCGAAAATCCCGGTGCGCCGGCTGGACCTGATCGGCTCGCACGGCCAGACGATTTATCACCAGGGCCAGGCCCGGCCCTTCTGCGGCCGGCGGATCGCTTGCACGCTGCAGATCGGCGAGCCGGCGGTGATCGCGGCGCGGACCGGCGTCCACGTGGCCGCTGACTTTCGCCCGGCGGACATGGCGGCCGGCGGACAGGGCGCGCCGCTGGTTCCCTATGTGGACTACTTACTCTACCGGAGCCCGCGCCGCAACCGCGTGGCGCTCAACATCGGCGGGATCGCCAACGTCACCGTGATCCCGGCGGGGGCCGGGCCGGAGCGGGTCGTCGCGTTCGACACCGGCCCGGGGAACATGATTCTCGACGCGCTGGCGGCCCGTTTTTCCCGCGGGCGCCAGCGGTTCGATCGGGACGGGCGAATGGCGGCGCGCGGGCGCGTCAACGCGGCGCTCCTCGACGAGCTTCTCGCCGACCCCTACTTCCGGCGGCGTCCGCCGAAGAGCTGCGGGCGGGAGCAGTACGGGGCGGAGTTTGTCGCGCGCCTGCTGCGGAGAAAGCTCCGCTCGGAAGATCTTATGGCGACGGCCACGGCTTTCACGGCGGCCAGCATCGCCGCCGGGATTCGCCGCTTCGCCCGAACCCTCGACGAGCTGATCGTCTCCGGCGGCGGCCTGCGCAATTCGCAGTTGATGGGGCAGCTCGCAGCCTTCCTGCCGGGCGTGCGTATCCGGACGTCTCACGACTTCGGCGTCTCGAGCGACGCCAAGGAAGCCATCGCGTTTGCCGTCCTTGCCTACGAGTCCTATCATGGCCGCCCGGCGAATCTGCCGTCGGCCACCGGCGCGCGCCGCGCGGTGGTCTTGGGTAAAATCGTCGCCAGGCCAGCAGGCATCTCACTATGAGCCCTAATTCCGGAGCGCGTCTCGGCCCGTACGAGATCGTTTCCCAGATTGGCGCGGGAGGCATGGGCGAGGTTTACCGCGCCCGCGACCCGCGGCTGGGGCGCGAGGTGGCGGTCAAGGTTCTGCCGGAGCACCTGGCCCGCAACGCCGAGGCCATGGCGCGGTTCGAGCGCGAGGCGCGGGTACGGCAAGCCCGTCAAGCCCGTAATGACCGGCTCGAGACCTCCAAATCCCGCTACGTTTCAGCACTTTTCCGGTTCAATGCTTGCAAAATGTCAAGGGGGTACCCGCTCGCCATAGGCTGTTCCGAATCCGAGCGAAAGAAAAAATGGTTCGAAAAAATAGAAAGAAATATCTTGACATGTCCCCCCCCCCCGGACTGCTATGATGCTCGGAATCACGCCCGATGCCGTCGGAGGAGGCCAATTAGACGAGGGGGAATTCTATGATAGCTACTCTGTTTCGGCGAAATGTGTTCGGCGCGGCCTTGTGCTGTGTCTTGCTGAGTATTTCTGACAGCGCGTCAGCACAAGGGTGCGGAACATTCTGTAGTTGGGAGCTCCCAACTAACAACTGCTGTACCGCTCCGGCCTGGATGGACAGGACAGTGGGGGTAAACTGAATCCATTGAATCACGCGGCCACCTGTTGTGCAACATGAAAATCACAGCGTGCCTGAACCGGGGTGCGGTAGTTCAGGCG